>Ga0307486_1000404_pt1 | contig 40591 bp, 32 predicted proteins | sample CBIW02metaG_FD_203663 | JGI IMG/M metagenome (GOLD analysis project Ga0307486, IMG submission 203663) | Sea-ice brine microbial communities from Beaufort Sea near Barrow, Alaska, United States - CBIW 0.2 | ecosystem: Environmental > Aquatic > Marine > Coastal | place: USA: Alaska | collected... | reverse complement strand
TATAATTATCTAAACCTTACCCTGTAATTGAGGCAAGATTGATTCGTTTTCTAAAGTTGAAGTATCTTGAGTAATTTCTTCACCTTTTGCAATAGTTCTTAATAAACGACGCATGATTTTACCCGAACGTGTTTTAGGTAAATTATCGGAGTAACGAATTTCATCTGGTTTAGCAATTGCACCAATTTGTTCGCCTACCCACTCACGTAGTTCTTGAGTCAATGCATCATCAACGCCATCTGTGGGTCTGTCGCCATTTAATACTACGTAAGCTACAACTGCTTCACCTTTTATTTCATGTGGTTTACCGACGACAGCGGCTTCTGCAACTTTAGGGTGAGCTACCAATGCTGATTCAATTTCCATTGTACCAAGACGATGACCAGATACATTTAATACATCATCTATTCGGCCCATTATCCAAAAATAACCATCTTCATCACGGCGAGCACTATCACCTGCTAGATAATATTTACCATCGAAATATGGCCAATAGGAATCTAAATAACGTTGATCATCCCCCCAAACAGTTTGCACCATCGATGGCCAAGGTTGACGAATAACCAAGTAACCACCTTGATTTGCGATGGTAATTTCTTCGCCTGCTTGATTAACTAGTGCAGCATCAATGCCTGGTAGAGCTCGTGTACATGAACCTGGTTTAGTGACTGTCACGCTTGGTATAGGTGCAATCATGTGCGCGCCAGTTTCAGTTTGCCACCATGTATCAACAACTGGACATTTTTCTTTACCAATGATGGTGTGATACCACATCCAAGCTTCTGGATTAATAGGTTCGCCCACACTTCCAAGTAAACGTAGCTTAGATAAGTCATAACTATTTGGAATCGCAGCCCCAGCTTTCATTAATGCACGAATAGCAGTAGGAGCAGTGTAGAAAATACTAACATGATGACGTTGACACATATCCCAAAAACGACCAGCGTTAGGATAAGTAGGTACGCCTTCAAAAATCACCATTGTGGCGCCTGTGGCTAATGGACCGTAGGCGACATAAGTATGTCCAGTGATCCAACCAACATCAGCAGTACACCAAAACACATCTGATTGTTGTATGTCAAAAACCCAACGCATCGAGGTGATAGCATTTAATAGATAACCTCCTGTTGAATGTTGAACACCTTTAGGTTTACCCGTGGAGCCTGAGGTATAAAGGATAAATAAAGGGTGCGTTGCCTCCACCCAAACAGGTTCACAATCAGCACTTTGGCCTTGCTCAGCTTCTGACCACCAAATATCGCGGTCAGCTTGCATTGTTATGTCATGCCCAGTCCGTTTAAATACAATCACCGATTCAACGCTGTTACAACCACGCTCTAATGCGCTATCTGTCGTCATTTTAAGATTAATTACCTTACCACCACGATGACCACCATCAGCTGTGATAATCATTTTCGCAGCAGTATCTTCAATCCGATCTCTTAATGATGAAGCTGAAAAACCACCAAATACCACAGAGTGGATAGCACCTATTCGAGCGCAGGCTTGCATAGCAACAACCGCTTCAGTAATCATCGGCATGTAGATGATAACCCGATCACCTTTAGTAATACCATGTGCTTTTAGGGCGTTAGCGAAGGTACACACTCTGCTATGTAATTCTCGATAGCTTATATGTTGAACATCACCGGCATCACCTTCAAAAATAATAGCAGTTTTATCCGCATTTTTAGTAAGTTGGCGATCAAGACAGTTGTAAGATGCATTCAACTTGCCATCTGGAAACCAACGATAAAATGGTGCATTTGACGAATCTAATGTCGTTTTAAAGGGCGTTTGCCAATTCATTTCAGTTCGTGCTTGATCCGCCCAAAAAGCCTGATTATCAACTTCTGCACTTTTATATAAGGCATCTAATTTGTCAGTCGTCATCGTCGTAGCTTTTATAAAATCAGCACTCGGTGAAAATTGGCGTTCTTCATGTAATGTTGATTCGATATTGTCTTCAGACATTTTTTTTACCTTAGTAACGTATAAGAAAAGGCTACTTTAATATTGATATACCCTAACTGTAATTTAGTCTGGGAATAAGATTTCCATAGAAATGGTCAGGCTAGAGTATAGACCTGTATTTATCAGAAATATAACACAAAAATGCCCCCATAAGCTGCCTTATGGAGGCATAGTGTTTAATGATTTTCTTTAAAAGAAACCAAGTGGGCTTGTGCTGTAGCTCACTAAAAGATTCTTAGTTTGTTGGTAATGGTCAAGCATCATTTTATGTGTTTCACGACCAATGCCTGATTTTTTGTAGCCACCAAAAGCCGCATGAGCAGGGTAAAGGTGATAACAGTTTGTCCAAACACGACCTGCTTGAATACCACGACCCATGCGATAAGCACGGTTCATATCACGAGTCCATAAACCTGCACCTAAACCAAATTCAGAATCATTAGCGATGGCTAATGCTTCTGCTTCATCTTTAAAGGTGGTCACAGATACGACAGGACCAAAAATTTCTTCTTGGAAAATACGCATATTATTAGTGCCTTTGAAAATGGTAGGTTCAATGTAATACCCTTTGTCAAACTCAGAACCGACTTGAGCGATCTTGCCACCGATTAATAATTCTGCACCTTCTTGTTTACCAATTTCCATATAACTTAGGATTTTTTCGTACTGCTCTTTTGATGCTTGAGCTCCTACTTGCGTATTGGTATCTAGCGGATTGCCACGAATAATATTTTTAGAACGTTCAATAACGATTGCAATAAATTCATCGTAGATACTTTCTTGAATCAAAGCACGAGAAGGGCAGGTACACACTTCACCTTGGTTAAAGAACGCTAGGACGGCGCCTTCAGCACATTTGCTGATGTAGTCATCTTCTTGTTGCATAATATCTTCAAAGAAGATGTTAGGAGATTTACCACCTAATTCAACCGTAGAAGGAATAATATTTTCAGCCGCACATTTCAAAATAAGTGAACCAACAGGCGTTGACCCCGTAAAAGCAATCTTTTGTATACGTTTGCTGCTAGCTAATGCATGGCCTGCTTCTTTACCAAAACCGTTAACGACATTTAATACACCAGGCGGCAATAAATCACCAATTAGCTCCATAAGTTTCAATATCGAATACGGTGTTTGTTCCGCAGGTTTCAAAACAATACAGTTACCTGTTACTAAGGCCGGTGCAATTTTCCATACGCCCATTAATAAAGGGAAATTCCAAGGGATGATCTGACCAACAACACCTAATGGTTCGTGAAATTGATAAGAAACTGTCGTTTCATCAATCTCACCCATTGTGCCTTCTTGAGCGCGGATACAACCCGCGTAATAACGAAAATGATCGATGGCCAATGGTACATCGGCGTTCAACGTTTCACGGATTGCCTTACCGTTATCCCATGTTTCAGCAACCGCAAGCATCTCTAGGTTTTGTTCCATGCGATCTGCTATTTTTAACAAAATATTTGAACGTGCGGCGATGGATGTTTTGGCCCAAGCATCTTTAGCTGCGTGAGCGGCATCTAGCGCTAAATTGATATCTTCTTCTGTTGAACGAGGAATTTCACAAAAGCCTTCGCCAGTGACAGGGCTTATATTAGTGAAATACTGTCCCTTAACAGGCGCCTCCCATCCACCATTAATGTAGTTACCGTAGCGTGGCTTATATGAAGCTAACGAGCCTTCTGTGTTTGGATTTGTATAGATCATCTTTTACTCTCTCTGGATTAATGTTCTTAAATAATTGGTTTTTTATTGTTATTATTGAGATCAGCTTAAATCTATAGAGTTCAATTCGCCTTGACTGAGAATCTCTATTACTTGACTTACAATCCACATCGGTCACAAAATGCAGAATATGAATAAATTTGTCACTAATAACCATACATCAGTTTTGCAAACTTTAGCAAAAAAAAGTGGTGATCATTGTCAGTCTTTGATCGAAAACAAAACAAGCTTTGCTGGCCCTGCATCTGAACTCAGTATTTACGACACTTATCAAGCTGCATCTCGTGTGGGCTTAGGTTCACAACAACTTTTGTATTGCGGAATGGTTAAAGGTAAAAAAATAATGTACGGTGCTGAGACATCGACTGGCAGTGATCTTGGCGAAGTATTTTTGCCACATGAATCATTTGTAATGCCACCGGGAGCATTTGTCGAAATTGACTTTCCAGATGCCAATGAAGAACATCCAACTACCTGCCTGACTATCGAGTTTTCAAAAGAACGTATTGAAACGATCTCTGAGCGAATGCGCAATCTCACTACATTAGAATCTATTGAGCATGATTGGGAATATCAACCTCATATTATTCACACACATCACACTGCCGATACGCAGCAATTATTAGAAAAACTCGTATCATTATTTACTCAAAATCATCCAGATAAAGAAATGATGGTGGACTTAGGTGTATCAGAACTTGTAATAAGATTGCTCAGACAGCAAGGTAGAGAAATACTGTTAAGTTACAGTCAGCAGTCACCAGATATCAGTGGCATAATAACCGCTATTCATTTTTTGGAAAAAAATCTTACAATACCACTTAATATTGATCAATTAAGCCGTCAGGCTTGTATGAGTAGAAGCAAATTTTATATTGAATTTAAAAAACAATTAGGTTGTTCGCCAGGTGAGTTTCAACAACAGTTACGAATAAAAGCCTCAGCAGAAGCGATTAGCTCAGGCAAAACCGTCACCGAAGCTTGTTACGATGTGGGTTTTAATGATTTAAGTCATTTCAGTCGTCGATTTACCCAGTTTTATGGATGTTCTCCGACGGCTTATCGACTAAAACATCATGAACAACCTATAAATCCTAACAAACGTTAAACTAAAATAGTTACTAATACTTTAAAGATATCTAATCTCATTATTCACTAGCACCTCTGCTACAATCCACTCGCTTTTTCCGTGATGAACACCCTCATCAACTCAGTTATTATGCATCTAATGAATAATACTCGAAGTGATGACTTTTTATAACACGTGCTGATGGCTTATCTGATGGCGAACTGGTTTTATTTTTGCCAATGCAGGGCTTAGCTTCCAAACTATTAAACTGAACACTTTTCAATTAACGTTAGCCAACATAACTTATTGCATATTGGTTGACATGTTTGGGTCTCACGACTAGATAAGACTACTGTTAGAATTATATTAATATTGCATAAAATATGCATTGCGTTAAGCAGCTAATAAGCTTCAGAGTTGTCTCATAATTGACAAGTGCGTGGCTTTAAACTTCATAGTGGAGAAAAAAATGACGGAAGAAATCAGCCTTTTGGTTGAGCGTCTCAACGACGCAAGCGATGCTGCACAAATGGCTGTTTTCGAAGAAGCCGTAATCGAACTTGAAAGTAGTGAGTTAGCTTTTTTATTAGAATCATTACCATTACCCGAACGTCTTGAACGCTGGCAACAAGTGCCTGAAGATGATCGCGTTGATGTGCTGGTTGCGATGCGTTCTGAGCCCCGTCAAACTATTTTTGCTACGTTTGATGATGAGCAGTTACAAGCATTATTAAGTAATTTACACGCAGAAGATCTAATTGAACTAGCTGAAACGTTGCCAGACGCGGTGGTTGATACCGCTTTGCAAAGCATGGATGCTATGCAGCGTCAGCATTACCAACGATCAGCACAATATGATGACTATCAAATCGGGCGTTACGTCGATCATGAACTAATTATTTTACCTAGAACGGCGCGAGTGCGTGATGCAATGCGTTTGATTAGGAAATCATTACCAGAATATACCGATAGTCTTTATCTTATTCAGCGTAATGGCGATTATGCTGGTACTGTAACCATTCAAAAGCTTTATTCTGCTTTACCTGAACAGCTATTAATGGAATTGAGCACAGAAGATCCCATCACAATTTCTGCTGACATATATCTTACTGATGCCTCAGAAAAAGTTGAACATTCAGGACTCGCCGCTTTGCCGGTTATTGATGATAATAATAAATTATCTGGCCGTATCACCTTACGACAAGCAATTGAAATTACTCGTGAAGATTATGAAAGTCAGTTAATGGCAACAGCGGGTTTGAATGAAGATGAAGATTTATTTGCACCGGTATTTCGCAGTTCGAAACGTCGTGCCACGTGGTTGGGTATAAATCTTTTAACAGCCTTTTTGGCGTCATGGGCGATTGGTTTATTTGAAGCAACCTTACAAGAAGTAGTTGCCTTGGCTGTTTTAATGCCTATTGTAGCTTCGATGGGTGGCATTGCTGGCAGCCAGACTCTAACCTTAATGATCAGAGGCATTGCCCTAGGACAGATTTCTAAAGGTAATATGTCTCCTTTGCTGATAAAAGAAGTGAGTGTTGGCGCCTTAAATGGTGTTTTATGGGCTATCGTCATTGGCGCTATTACGTCATTTTGGTTCGATAGTATCAATATAGGTTTAGTAATCGCTGCTGCCATCGTACTCAACATTATCGCTGCTGCATTCTCAGGCGTTTTAGTACCCATTGTATTGGATAAATTTGACATCGATCCGGCGTTGTCGGGCTCGGTCATATTAACGACAGTAACTGATGTCGTTGGTTTTGTTGTATTTTTAGGTTTGGGTACCTTGTTTTTATTGTAATGTTACATTTACATTTTTAGTCGCTATTCTAAGTCCAACTTTGTTTTAAGGTTTTAAGTCTAACTAGCTTAATTATTTCAATAATAAAACACTAATAGCGGTCATCATGATGGGCACTTATGATTCTACATAATAGTCATAAAAAAAGTAGTTGTTAGATATAGAGCATGACAAAATAAGGCTGTTTCATGTTGTTTAACCTTCATTATGATTGAAAGTGTCGCAGGTCATCAATAAAGTCACGTACTAATATTTGTTCGATTATCGCTATAATCTAAAATGAGAAGTGAGTATTAATTTCATTTTCATTGTGAGTGGTTGTCCGATAGTCTAAAAAGGATCTTAATTGTTTAAACGGCTTTTTATCTCAGTCAAATTTTACGTCATAACACTTTTGTTACTGCTAACAACGGTTGCTCAGGCTAATGACATTAAAATTGAGGTGCAACTTTTAGGTGCACCCGAAGGCAAAACTGAAACTTTATTAAGTGGTTTGAGTATTGTGAGACAAAAAGACAGTGATCGTTTATCTGCACGTCAAATACAAAAACTTCACGATGATTCAGAAGATCAACTCAAGGTTATGTTGCAAGTCTACGGTTATTATAATGTAACCGTTACCAGTGAGTTAAAACAGCTTAAAGATGACAGTTGGCAGGCTGTTTATAAACTAGCATTAGGTGAACAGGTCAAACTAGATAAAGTAGATGTTATATTAAATGGCGAGGCATCTGAAGACGTCGAATTTAAGAAATTTATTGCTAATTTCCCTCTTAAATCTGGTGACGTTTTAGAACATGAGATTTATGAATCAGCTAAAAAAACATTACTTAGAATTGGAGCGGAACGCGGTTATTTTGATGGTGAATTAACTGCTCATAAAGTTGAAGTGAATGCTGTCAATAACACTGCAAGTATCTATTTAAATTACAGTTCTGGCGTGCGTTACCATTTTTCTGCCGTGCAATTTCCGCCAACAGTAATTACCAATGAATTATTGATGAGACTGACTCCTATTAAAGCTGGCGAACCTTATTTAGCTTCTGATGTATTGAAGTTACGTAATAATTTAACCAATACGCGTTATTTTGATTCCGTTGCCGTTAGAACGTTGATTGATGAACGTAAAGATGGCAATGTACCGTTAGAAATTTCTTTTAAACCTGGTGCAAAACAACGCTACACCGCTGGTGTTGGTTTTGGCACAGATAGTGGCCCACGACTAAGTTTAGGCTGGGAAAATAGATATATCAATAAACGGGGACATCGCCTATCTGCTGATGCCTTGTTTTCTCCTGTTAAGAGTAGTGTTGGCTTAGATTACACTATGCCTTTTTGGAGTGAATCTATCTCAGATGTTGGTTTCAATACCGAATATAAACAAGAAAGCACTGACACAGTTGAAAGTACTTCGTTTGCGATAGGTAGTTATTATAAAACCAAGCGGTGGGGTTGGAATGAAACAGGCGCGCTTAAATTGTTAAATGAAAACTACGATGTATCAATGGATTCAAATACCTCACTATTACTAATTCCTAGCATTTCGTGGGCCAGAATATGGGCTGATGACACTATCTATACTAAACATGGCGGCAGATTATCGTTGTCGTTATCAGGTGCCAGTGAATCAGTTTTATCAGACACCACATTTGGACAAGTTGTGGTGAGAGGAAAATACATTCAATCAGTCACTGAAAATGGACGATTCATAACACGAGGCACCTTTGGTGCAACCGAAGTAACAGATTTTACTAAGCTGCCTAGTTCTTTACGTTTCTTTGCCGGTGGTGACACCAGTATTCGTGGATTCGATTTTGAATCTTTAGGTCCATTAGGTGACGATGGCAAAGTAATAGGTGGACGCTATTTAGCTGTCGGCAGTGTCGAATATGAACAGATGATTGTAGGCAACTGGGGCGCTGCTGTATTTAGTGATTTTGGTAATGCATTAAATAGTTGGGACGATCCTTTGGAATATAGTGTCGGTGTTGGTGCTCGATGGCGTTCACCGATTGGTCTCATACGCATTGATGTCGCGACAGGCTTGTCGCAAGACGATAATCCTATTGGTTTTCATGTAATTATTGGGCCAGACCTATGATGCGTCGTGTTCTAATTGTTTTAATAAGTATTTTTCTATTATTAGTCAGCGTTGTCGCGTGGCTAGGACTCACCGAGTCCGGTCTATCATTCGCCATATTGCAAGCCGAACGTTATGTACCTGGCCTAACAATACAAAACACAGCTGGCCGGTTTTACGATGGTGCGAAGTTTGAGGATATCAACTATCAAATTGATGAAAGTACTAGTATATCGGTTAGCAGTTTAGTTGTTAGCTGGCAAACTATGCGTTTATTGTCTGGGCAACTGGTGATAAATAACTTGGCTATAGGTGATGTTGTTATCAATCTAAGCGGTGATAAAACGACGGATTCTTCGCCAATCGTACTACCAAATATCAATATTCCAATCGCTATTTCTTTGAAAAATCTTAGTCTTAACAATCTTGCATTGATAGATCAAAATCAAAATAAAGTAGAAGTGATTAGTGGTTTTAATACGCAATTGTCGCTTTGGGGTGATGATCTTAAAATTCAGTCTTTATCAATAAAATATGCTGATAATGTGAGTTTAGACTTGGCTGGCGTGATATCGCTTAGTGATCAATATGAAACAGATTTAACTTATCAGTGGACCGTGCTGGATCCTAAATTAGAAACGATCAGTGCACAAGGGACTATTAAAGGCAATTTAGCTGAAATAAAGCTTAATCAGCAATTATTAAAACCTGTGCAATCAACCCAAAATGTCACCGCTTTTGATATTCTAAATAAGCTTATTTGGTCGGCGGATATAAGCGTGCCCGAACTTGCTATTAGTGATTTTGTTGAAGATCAAACTGGCGTTGTTCATAATTTAACAGTGAATGCTAACGGTGATTTAACAAGCGCCGATATCATAGTTGGTAGCCAATTTGAGCAAGCGGGTTTGCCTGAATTAAGTTTACATAGTCAAATGTCTACCCGTGATTTTGACAATTGGCTTACTGATACCAATGTGAGCACAAAACAGGGTGCTAAGCTTGTAATTAAAGGCGAAATAAATCAAGTCTCAATCACCCCTAGATTAGCGTTAACAGGACAATGGCAGCAATTAGCTTGGCCATTAGTTGAAGATAAAAAAACAGTCACCAGTGATAAAGGTGATTTCACAGTTAACGGCAATCTTGAGGATTACGTCATATCGATTAAGGCTGAATTAGAAGCCGAGCAACAACCCTTTATCGTGCAGGCAAATGCACAAGGTACTGTCGATCAAATTGATGTGAAAGAGTTATTAATCAATGGTTTTGGTGGCAATATGAATCTTACAGGCTGGTTTAATTGGCAGTCAGTACCTAGTTTTGAATTCGCCGCTAATTGGCAAGATATTGTTGTACCAAAAGAAGTAAGTAATTTAATGGTTCGCAGCAAGAAAGGCGATATTGCGTTAAAAGGCAGCACTGAAGAATTCAAACTAACATCGGCTATTACTCTATCTGCAGACGGTAAACCTGCGAGTATTACCATTAAAGGAACTGGATCAGCTAAAGGCTTCAAGCAATTGGCTTTAAACGCAAAAACATCAGCAGGTTCAGTTGGTTTTAGGGGTGAAGTATTCTGGCTTGATAGTATTAAAGTGAATGGTAAAGTTGATTTACTTAACCTGAACCCTGATTTATTTGCTCCCGATTGGACCGGTGACTTGTCTGGTGGTTGGACAATGAAAGTGGATAACGTGCACGACAAAATAGCCGATATTCGAATTGCAGACTTAAATGTAAAAGGCAGCTTAAGAGACCGTCCATTAAAATTACAGGGTGATGTTTCTTATATTAAAAAAGTTCTAGATATACCAAACTTTGAACTGGTTTCAGGTAGATCAATTATTACAGTTAATGGCCAGCTAAAAGAGAATTTAGCGTTCAATTTAAAGTTAGATTCGCCTGATTTGGCTGATTTTTATCCTGATTTAGGAGGACAACTTAACGCGGAAGCAACCGTTACCGGCAAGTTTGATGCGCCTATCATTGATGCTAGTTTAGCAGGACAAAAAATTGCTTATGCTGATAAAGTTTCGGTAGCCAAAGCGAGCACTGATTTTAGTCTAAATGCTAAGGGTAAAGTCGATGGCAAAGTGGTGCTGACCAACGTAAAAATGGACACACTGCCTAATCTTAATGCAAAGCTCAACATTGTTGGGAATCAAGCTGATCATCAGCTTTCATTTGATGTCAATGGCGATCAAATAAAGGCATTGGGCAACGTTTCAGGTCAACTAATAGACAAAAAATGGCAAGGTCAGCTCACAAAGCTTGAATTTGAGCAATCAAAAGCAGGGCAATGGCGTTTGACAAAACAAGGACCTATTAATCTTGCCGGTGATAAAGGTCAGATTGATGAGCAATGCTTGCAATCAATTCAAGGTAATATTTGTTTCCTAGGTAATTATTCAACAGAAGGTAGTTGGCAAGCTTCAGGCCGATTTGATAAGGTTTCGATGAAATTATTGCAGGCTTTTTCAGCAGCACTTGATCCAATTAATGGACAAATTCAAGGACAATTTGAATTATCAGGCAACAATCAATATCCTACTAAAGGTCAAGGTGAAATAAGCTTGGTTGACGCTAGTGTGGCTGTTGATGCTATTGGACAAAAAGATAAGAGAATAATCAACTTTAAAACAGCAAAATTAGATTATTTATTAACTGAGCATAATACCAGTGCAAATCTATTAATTGCTCCCGACTTAAAAGACGTATCGCCCTTAGTAGCCAAAATAAAGCTGCCTATTTTACAAGTTGTTATTGATGAGCCCGACAACGCAACATTAAGTGGTTCTATCAAAACGAATGTTGATGATTTGTCGATATTTAATGATTTGAATCCTGAATACGACAATCTGAAAGGTCAATTAAATGTCGATATGTCGCTTACAGGCACTGTAAAAGATCCTGCTCTTGTTGGTAAAATTGCCTTAGATAAAGTATCAGTAGAATTACCAAGTGTTGGTTTAATTTTAACAGATATGAAGGTCAGTGCTAAAGGTAGTCTCGAAAAAGGGATTGAATTTGTTTATCAAGCTAAATCTGGCAAAGGTAACTTAACAGGCGGTGGTCAATTTGTTACTAAAGGTGATAAGTGGCAAATGGATGCTAATCTCAAAGCAAGTAATGCTGAGGTAGTGAACTTGCCTGAAGCCTATGTGATTGCTTCAACGGACTTAACTTTTGCTGTGAATGCGGATTCATCAGTGGTTAAAGGTTTGGTTACTATTCCTGAAGCAGAGCTGGCTCCTTTACAGTTTAATAGTCCTGTTTCACCTAGCAAAGATGTCATTGTGATTAGCAATGAATCATTACAAGATGAGCAAAAGCCTTTCCCAACTTTGTTAGATATCAATGTTGTTTTGGGCGAAAAAGTGAAGATATCGGCGGTTGGTTTTAATAGTCGTTTAACCGGAAATTTATCAGTGACAGGGGATACAAGTAAAGTTGTGCTGGGTACAGGTGCCATCGTTATCAAAGACGGTAAATATACGGCATATGGCCAAAAATTAACGGTTGATAATGGTCAAATACTCTTTTCTGGTGGAGCAATAGATAATCCACAACTCGATGTCAAAGCAGTGCGTAAAGGTGATGATTATGTAGCTGGACTACATGTGCAAGGTGCTGCTAATAATCCACAGATCACGCTCTTTTCCGAACCTTCCATGAGCCAAGATGATATTCTTGCTTATATTGTATTAGGTCGGCCTATTGGCGAAGCATCCGTTGCAGATGCTGCTTTGCTTGCTTCAGCAGCAACTGGGCTGGGTATTGAAGGTGGCAATCAAATGGGCGATAGAATTGCCAGCACCTTTGGTCTGGATAGTGTTGGCATTAAAGGTGATGGTGGCGATGACACTGCTCTGCAAATTGGTAAGTATCTGTCACCAAAATTATATCTGGGATACGGCATTGGTATTTTTGAACCGGTAAGTACCGTCATTATGCGGTACAAATTAAGTAAGATCTGGAGTTTGAAAGCGGAGTCTGGAATAGAGACCAGTGTTGACTTGTTATACACTCACGAGCGCTAGAATGGTGAAGGATCATTATTTGATCTTGTGGGCATTACCAAGCCGGTCTGCTAGAGATTGTATTGAATCATTGTCGCAATGACTTTTCTCCCGACTAATTATAACTTTTAGACGCCATTTAATGGCAAGCCTAGCGGCAGATTTTACTGCAACGACAGTCATGCCTGACGATAGTATTAATGAAATTTTTTTACTATCAGATTACAAAGCTAATATGTTGTTTTATTGTTTAAGCTAATAGATTTTACACTGGTATATTCATCAAAAATTATTGCTCATCATTATCGTGCTGGTGATTTTAAAATTTGGCGTGCAACTGATTAAGTTGTCTATTGATCCACAATTTACCCATCTTTCATGACGTTAAACATAAGCAAAAGTGGTGGTGTCGACAAAATTTATTTCTTACAGGTAGCGCATTTTCAACACTCGATTATCGAAGTATTACAATTTAGTGAACAACTCGGCAAAGTTTGCCCGGCGGAATTGCAAAAAGGTGATGAATCAATGAATTTGATGCTGCTGGTGTTACTAATTAGCTAGCTAGAAATGCTGGCAAGCTATTATTATTTCAAGACGAGACAATGTTATGAACTAAAAAAGCCCCGATCAATCGGGGCTTTTTTTTCAACTATCAGCATAAGGTCTGACGATTTATATTAGACGCGGTTTTTCTCTCTAATTTCAGCGAGTGTTTTGCAATCAATACATAAGCTTGCTGTTGGGCGAGCTTCAAGGCGACGAAGGCCAATATCTGTTCCACAAGACTCACAAAAGCCATAATCACCCTTATCCATATCTTCTAGTGACTGATTAATTTTTTTAATCAACTTACGTTCACGATCTCGTGTACGAAGTTCTAAGGTGAACTCTTCTTCTTGTGTCGCGCGATCATTCGGATCAGGGAAGTTAGCGGCATCGTCTTTCATGTGAGAAACGGTATTATCGACTTCTTCCATTAACTCTCTTTTCCAACCGTTTAATATAGTCCGGAAATGGGTTACTTGTGCTGCACTCATATACTCTTCCCCAGCCTGTTCTTTGTAGGGAGCAACTAGTGCACTTGTCGGCAATGATTCCATATGAAAAACCTCATAACTTTAAAATTTAAGGGCGCATCTATACCAGATGAAACCTAGATGTGCAAAAAATTGATATCATTCCCACTTGTTTTTACGAGGGTAAACAGGCGATGAAGCAATTAAAAACGGTTATTTTTGACGTAGTTGGCACCATAGCTACGACTGATCGGAATGATCATAGAATAGCCTGCAACCGCGCATTCATCGACGCCGATTTAAACTGGCGGTGGGATGAATATTTATATGGGATATGGCTTACTATTACCGACTTAAAAGACCGGATCCAACACTTTTCAGCGGACTTTAAATCTGACTTTTTATGAAGCTATTAATCCAGCGTGTCGCCGTACTCGTGAAAGAATTAATCCATCCATGGCTTAATTCAACTCCGTTCGTCGACGACCATTAGCCCCAGACGTCCTCGTCACCTCGCTAACGCTTAGGCTCTCAAGCGACTGACGGAGTGAGGATGTAATTACTGCACTATTCTTCGCTACGCTACGAAAGCTGCTGTAATTACCAACTCCTACTGCGGGCTTGCACTACTTACTCGCTATCGCATCGTTCCATGTAGTGCGTCGAATGAGCTCACCGTTGTCTTTTAAATGATGAAAACAAAATATTATGTGTTGTTATTAGCATCAAACACCATAACGTTCATTCTAGGTATTATTCTTTTAATTAATAAAATTCTTCAAGCAGATTTAAGTCTTGCTATACGCGACTACCACTACCTCAGAAAATGTAACTGCATTTATAAAAAGATCGCAAGGTGAAGAGGCTAGTAAATGGTTTGATTGTATAACTGTGAATGATATCGTTCCAGCAAAAAATTGGGCATGCGGTAATTGTGAATGTTATTTTCAACAACTTGGTGATTGTAGCGATGAATATTTGGTCTCAGAGATATAGCGAGGGGCAGCATTGCCTCTAAAGCATCGTATATCCAAGCAATTGTCACATTTACTAAATACACACAACATGATAATTTCAATCATTCTATCCATCTGCAGGATTATTTGAACGAGCCAGTTGTGCCTTATAATGTTATTTCTGCTCAGCAGTTGAATACATCTTACATCGCAGTAAATACTTAAAGAATTAAATGAAAACGATTGATCAACGTCGAATAACGCAACGAGCAATGGCAATCACGCCATTTCATGTGATGGATATCCTGGCTCAAGCTAAACGGCTCGAAGCGCAGGGTAAAGACATAATTCACATGGAAGTAGGGGAACCAGATTTTGATACGCCCCAGCCCATCATAGCGGCCGGTATAGCGGCATTGAAAGCAGGTAAAACACATTACACGCCTGCATTAGGCTTGCCGGAATTACGACAAGCTATCGCCACTTGGTATGAGTGCCGATATCAAGTGAAAGTAGCAGCCAATCGTATTGTTGTTACGCCCGGCGCATCGGGAGGGTTGTTATTAGTGATGGGTGCATTATTAGAACAAGGTCATAACGTTTTATTGGCTGATCCTGGGTATCCTTGCAATCGAAATTTCGCTCGTTTTGTAGAAGGTAAAGCAAAAACAGTCCATGTCGATGCCAGCACTAATTACCAACTCACCGCCAACCATATTGAACAACATTGGGATGAAAAGACGGCTTTAGCCTTGGTTGCTTCACCATCAAATCCAACAGGCACCGTACTCAACAAGCAGCAATTAACCGCATTGTCGGATGCTATCACTCATAAAAATGGTCATTTAGTGGTCGATGAAATTTATCACGGACTGACATACGATAGCTTTGACGCGCCAACAGTATTGTCAGTTAATCAAAATGCCTTTGTGATAAATAGTTTTTCTAAATTTTTTGGAATGACAGGTTGGCGTCTGGGTTGGCTCGTCGTGCCAGATGGTTATGAAGAAGTCATGGATCGTCTGGCACAGAATCTATTTTTAGCTGCTCCAACCATGTCCCAATATGCTGCTTTAGCCGCTTTTAGTAGCAAAACGCTAACTATATTAGAACAGCGCAGACAGATATTTGAACAACGACGCAATAGTCTATTACCGGCATTGCAATCTCTTGGTTTAAAGGTAGATGCATCGCCACAAGGCGCTTTTTATATCTATGCAGATTGCACGCAACTTCTTACCGATAAATGTCCTGATAGTATGGCATTATCAAAATTCTTGTTACAACACGCAGGTGTTGCAGTTACGCCTGGCGATGATTTTGGCCATCATCTAGCGGAATCTCACATTAGGTTTGCCTATACTGCGAATGAGCAGAGATTAATACAAGCGATAGCACGCATAAAAAATATTATTTAAGCCGTCTTTTAAGGAACAGCAATGACTAATCCAAAGATTTTTTACACAAAAACAGATGAAGCACCCGCATTAGCCACCTACTCTTTGTTGCCCATCATCAAAGTATTTACGACTGCTGCTGATATCGATATGGAGATCAGTGACATATCATTAGCAAGTAGACTTCTTGGCCACTTTACTGACTATTTAACACCTGAACAGCAAGTGACTGATGCATTAGCTGAACTAGCTACATTAACCTTAAAGCCTGAAGCGAATATTATTAAGCTGCCCAATATTAGTGCGTCAATTCCACAGTTAAAATCAGTAATTAAAGAGCTTCAAGATAAGGGCTTTAATTTGCCGGATTATCCAGATTCTCCTCCGACGCACTACATGGAACGATGCGATAGCGAGTAAGTAGTGCAAGCCCGCAGTAGGAGTTGGTAATTACAGCAGCTTTCGTAGCGTAGCGAAGAATAGTGCAGTAATTACATCCTCACTCCGTCAGTCGCTTGAGAGCCTAAGCGTTAGCGAGGTGACGAGGACGTCTGGGGCTAATGGTCGTCGACGAACGGAGTTGAATTAAGCCATGGATGGATTAATTCTTTCACGAGTACGGCGACACGCTGGAAAATGAACAACAGCAATCAATAAAAACGACTTATGATAAAGTTAAAGGTAGTGCGGTAAATCCTGTATTACGTGAGGGTAATTCTGATCGAAGAGCACCTTTGGCAGTGAAAAACTATGTACGCAAACATCCACATTCTATGGGTGCATGGTGTGTCGATTCAAAATCTCATGTAGCCAGTATGTCTGACCATGATTTTTACGGAAGTGAACGTTCAGTAACAATTTCACAAGCGACTACGGTGACCATCGAACTAGAAAATATGGCAGGTCAACTTAGCGTATTGAAAAAGTCTTTTCCTATACTTGCAGGCGAAATTATTGACTCGTCGGTAATGAGCAAAAATGCATTACGACACTTTATTGAAACCGAAATCAAAGATGCAAAATCACAAGGCGTACTATTTTCATTGCACTTAAAAGCAACCATGATGAAAGTTTCCGACCCCATTATCTTTGGTCAGGTGGTGTCGGTATTTTATAAAAATGTTTTTGATAAACATGCTGCATTGTTTGAACGGCTTGGCGTCGTAATCACTAATGGCCTTGGTGATATTTACACGAAAATTAAAAATTTACCGACCGATAAACAAGCTGAAATTGAGGCCGATATTCAAGCTGTCTATGCCACACGTCCCGATATTGCGATGGTAGATTCTGATAAAGGTATTACAAATTTACATGTACCATCTGATGTGATTGTGGATGCATCGATGCCCGCGATGATTCGTGCTTCGGGCAAAATGTGGGATAAAAATGGGCAATTGCAAGATACAAAAGCCATTATTCCTGATCGTTGTTATGCGGGCATTTATCAAAAAACCATTGATTTTTGTAAAAAACACGGCGCTTTTGATCCGACTACGATGGGTAGCGTTCCGAATGTTGGTCTGATGGCTCAAAAGGCCGAAGAATACGGTTCGCATGATAAAACGTTTGAAATCCCAACGGCAGGTATTGTTCGAGTAATCGATGAAAACCGTACTATTTTATTAGAACATAAGGTCGAACAAGGCGATATTTGGCGGATGTGTCAGACCAAAGATGCACCCATTCAAGATTGGGTTAAATTAGCAGTGAATCGTGCTCGATTAAGCGACACTCCGGCTGTATTTTGGTTAGATCCCAATAGAGCACATGATGCACAAGTCCATGCAAAAGTTGAGCAGTATCTACCTCAACACGATATTAAAGGATTGGATATTCGAATCTTAACTCCCGAAGATGCTATCGAATTTTCATTACAACGTATCAAACAAGGTGAAGATACCATCTCAGTTACAGGCAACGTATTACGCGATTATTTGACTGACTTATTTCCTATTCTCGAACTAGGTACCAGTGCAAAAATGTTATCGATTGTGCCGTTAATGAATGGTGGAGGTTTGTTTGAAACAGGTGCCGGCGGCTCGGCGCCCAAACATGTACAACAATTTGAGCAAGAAAATCACTTGCGTTGGGATTCACTCGGTGAGTTTTTAGCATTAGCAGCATCATTGGAACATATGAGTAATACTACCGGAAATATCAAAGCTCATATTCTTGCTGAGACCTTGGATAAAGCCACTGGCATATTTTTAGATAATAATAAATCGCCATCACGCAAAGTGGGCGAATTAGACGTCCGAGGCAGTCATTTTTATCTTATGCTGTATTGGGCACAAGCTTTAGCTGAGCAAGATGACAATATCGAATTAAAACATCACTTTAAAACATTGGCTAAAATCTTAACCGCGAATGAAAAACAAATAATATCTGAGTTAAACGCTGTGCAGGGCCAAGCAGTTAATATTAATGGTTATTATTTTATTGATAACATATTGGCAACACAGGCAATGAGGCCGAGTATGACCTTAAATAACAGTGTTAATGCCTAGAAGTAGTCTGTGGCGTAGTAGTTTGTAGTTGTTCCAAATATAACGCTGTTGCTCCAGCAACAGCGGCGGGAATAACTAAAAAGTTGATGAAAGGAATTAACGTCGCACCCAAAGTGGCTAAACCAAAACCTATTGCTAAAGAGCGGTTTTGTTTTAATATCGCCCGCTGTTGAGGAAACTTAAGATCGTGATTACCCATTGGATAATCGTGATAGTCCAACGCCAGCATCCAGCTTGAAAATACTATCCAAAGAAACGGAGCGACTATATTAACCACCGGAACCCACGACAAGATAAACAAAGGAATCATCCACATTAAAACGTAAACCAGTTTTCGAATTTCATTCCACAATAATGATGGCGTATCTTTTATCATTTTCTGCCAAGGCATTGAAGAGGGTGGCTGGCCTGCTAATTTTATTTCTACAGCTTCAGCTAAGATACCGTTGAATGGTGCGGCCAAGAAGTTAGCAATAATCGAAAAGCTAAAAAATACCAATAATGTTAATAAAATGGCAAATAAAGGCCAAATTATCCACATCAACCAGCCGAGTAACCATTCCGGTATCCAATTTGGCATCATGTTATTGATCCACTGATCGAACTTATTGATGCCTAACCAAATGGCAAAACTAAATAACAAGGTGTTGATTGCCATTGGAATATACGCAAAGCGACGAATCCCTTTTTGATTAATCAAACTGAAACCTTGCAGTAAGTATCGAGCGCCTTTAATTAAATCTTGCATAAAAAACTCTTAAGTAGATGACGTAGATGAAGTGGATATCGTTAGCGCTTTTTGAGCTAAACATGCTGCACCAAAAGCCGCTTCTGTGTGTTTCGCGTCTATAAAGGGAATGAGTATATGTTGCTGACGGATAGCTTGCCAAACTAGATTAATTGCACCACCGCCAACCGTTCTGATTGATCTTACTGGCGATGCACCTGCTTGTTGTAACGTTTGATAAGCCAGTTGTTCAATGTTTGCCATACCATTTAATAATCCATGTAAAAAAGCCACATCGCTATGAGGACGAGGTAAAAGCCTTGGTTGAAAATCAGGATCATTAATTGGAAAACGTTCACCTTTAGTTAACAAAGGATAATAATCTGGCACGTCATCACCGAGTGAGATTAATTGGCTAAATGCATGTAATTCATCATTATTGTAATATTTTTTTAACACTGCACCGCCGGTATTTGATGCGCCGCCGACTAACCATTTATCAGCTAAGCGATGACTATATATTCCTTGTTCAGGTAAAAAGATGGGAGTGTCCGTTATCAATTTAATAACTAATGTTGAACCTAAAGAAGTGACCGCATCACCAATTTTATTGGCACCAGTAGCAATGAAAGCAGCAATGCTATCAGTCGTACCAGCTGCAATTTTTGGTGCATATGTTAAGTTGAATTCTGTGCAGAGTTTTTCTGATAAAATGCCAATGATAGTGCTTGGTGGAACGACTTTGGGTAAAATAGATCGATTTGTTATTAAATCTAGCCAGTCAGGCCAGCAGCGCTTAATTGGATCGTAACCTGTTTTTAATGCATTATTTTCATCACTTATGCCTAAAGGCGCGCCAAGATTAAAATTAATCCAATCTGCTTGATGTAATAAATGGGATTTTGATGTTTGAGTGAATATATTATGTTGTTGTAAAAAGACTAATTTTGCTAAACCACTCGTAGCTCCATGAGCGCCAGATTCAGCTGGCGCTATACCGGCAATCAATTTAGCTTGTTCTTCAGCCCGAGCATCGTTATACATTAACAGAGGTGTTTGCGGATAACCTAGCTCATCAGTGATTAATATTGATCCGGATGTAGCATCAACGGCAATCGATTGAATTTTATAATGTTGTTGTTGAAAAAGTTCGGAAATAAGCTGTGTTAAGACATGATGCACACAGTGCCAATGATAGATTGGATCTTGTTCCGAAATAGGGCTAATTGAATGGGAAGGTACAAAGATTATATGACTACTAGCAATAATATTTGACTGATCATCAATGGCGATGGCTCGACACCCTGAGGTGCCGAGATCAATACCAATATAGGCGTTATAATTCATAACGCTAGATGTTGAGCTTATGGAAGTTGAACTGGTGTTGGAGCAACCCAACCTGGTTTACGATATTCAGCAATTACCGTTGTGTAAACACCACCACGAACATTAAAAACGCCAGTAATACGCATAAAACGCGGATCACATACCGCAACCAAATCATCTAAAATTTGATTCGTTACTTTTTCGTGGAAGGCACCTTCGTTACGGTAAGTCCATAGATAAAGCTTATAAGCCTTTAATTCTACACACTTTAAGTCTGGCACGTAGTCAATTTTAATAGTCGCAAAATCAGGCTGACCAGTTTTAGGACATAAACAAGTAAATTCAGGTGTTTCAATGTGAATGGTATAATCACGCGCCGGCACTGCGTTGTCGAAGGTTTCCAATTGTTTGCTCGGTTGTGTAGTCATGAAAATGCTCGTCATAATTAAAAAACAATCATTATCCCTTAGTTGAAACAGAGGTTCCACAATAAGTGTTTGAAATCGTCATTTTAATATTATTCTTGTTGGCAGCTTTTGTCGGCGTAACCTTATATTCGCGTCATGTAAGCAAAAAGCGTGAGTGGGATTTAGATCTTGATCATCTAGAGCCTGAAATAAATCTCGATAATGATTTCAACGACTATTACGAACATGAATTAGATCAACAGTCTATAGGTGATATTGATAGTGAGCCCGCTGTCAGTATTTCTTCTGAGGCTGAAAAAATAGTATCGCAACGCAAGCCAAAAAGACCTTTACATACTGAGAATACACAATCACGCGCTTCACAACATTCAGTAAAAACAAGTCGTTCGACGATAGATTTTGTCATTGATGATGATGAATCAATTGAAGAAGCGATTAAGTATCAAGCTGATTCACACATTATTGAGTCTAACACGACGGTACCTGAAATTGAGCATACAACGCCTAAACCGATTGAAAGTAAACCAAAGCCAGTAAGTAAAGACAGCGATGATTTAGTGATCGCTTTAACTATTATGGCGCCTGACAATGAAAAATTCGCAGGAAGAGCAATAAAAGCCGCTTTAGAAAGTTCGAATCTACATTTTGGTGACTTACAGGTTTATCATCGCTTTACCAGTGGCGCACGTAAACAAAGTATCTTTAGTGTCGCCAATATTCTTGATCCAGGCACTTTGTTACCCGATAAGTTTACAAGTCTAACCACGCCAGGCTTATTGATCTTTGCTCGTCTGCCAGGCCCTGTAAATGGTTTAGCCATGTTTGATGACTTATTAGAAACAGCTCAATCTCTCACTGAAAAATTAGGTGGCACTTTGTCTGATGATGCGCGTGAACCTATTAGTGAATCGCGTTTAGAAGCCATGCGTAGCCGAATATTCCATCTAAATTTTGCAATTCATAACGAAAACCATGACTATTCCAACTGAGATAAAGCAACAGGCAACTCAATTACGTGACTTAATAAATAAATTCAACTATCTTTATTATGTTACTGATAATCCTGAAGTTACTGATAGTGAATATGACCGTTTATTCAAACAGCTACAACAACTTGAAGCAGATTATCCAGAGTTATTAAAGGCCGACTCACCGACGCAACGTGTCGGTGGTATAGCGCTTGATAAGTTCAGTCAGATCACCCATGTTTTACCGATGTTGTCGTTAGATAATGTGTTTAATGCCGAAAATCTACAGACTTTTGATCAACGAGTACGCGATCGCTTGAATACTACTAATACCCAAACGTATGCCGCTGAGCCTAAGTTAGATGGTTTAGCGATCAGTATTCGCTATGAACAAGGGATATTAGTGCAAGCTGCAACGCGTGGTGATGGTACGGTCGGTGAAGATGTCACTGAAAATGTACGCACTATTCAATCGGTTCCGTTGAGATTACGCGGTATTAACGTGCCGGAAGTGGTTGAAATACGGGGTGAAATTGTCATGCCTAAAGCCGGATTTGAGGCGCTCAATAAACAACAAATTGCTGATAATAAAAAGCCCTTTGTAAACCCACGTAATGCAGCGGCCGGTTCTTTACGTCAATTAGATTCTAAAATTACCGCACGTCGTCCTCTAGCAATGTATTGTTACGGTGTTGGTGAAATTCAAGGAATGGATTTACCTAAAACACACTATGAAACCATGCAACAACTAGCCAAATGGGGTTGTAAGATTTCAACAGAACTTCAGCAAGTTGAAGGCGTTGACGGCTGTTTGGCTTATATTAAAATGCTTGGCGATCAACGAGATACATTATCTTATGACATCGATGGTGTGGTATTGAAAATTGATAATATTGCTTTACAGCAGCGATTAGGTTTTGTATCTAGAGCACCACGTTGGGCGATTGCTTACAAATTTCCTGCTCAGCAAGAAATGACCATCGTCGTTGATATCGAGATTCAAGTCGGTCGTACTGGTGCTTTAACGCCTGTTGCACGATTGCAACCGGTGTTTGTTGGCGGCGTTACCGTCAGTAATGCCACTTTGCACAATCAAGATGAAATTGATCGTAAAGATGTCAGAGTAGGGGACACCGTTATTGTTCGGCGAGCAGGGGATGTCATTCCTGAAGTGGTGCAAGTTGTATTATCAAAGCGGCCGGATGATACTGTTAAATTTACTATTCCGACACAATGCCCGGTTTGCCAATCCGATGTTGAACGCCTTGAAGGCGAAGCAGTAGCACGTTGTAGTGGCGGACTTTTCTGTCCAGCTCAACGTAAAGAAGCCATCAAACATTTTGCATCACGTAAAGCGATGGATATTGATGGTTTAGGCGACAAGCTAGTTGAAGTATTAGTTGACGAAGGATTAATTAATGATGCGGCAGATCTCTTCAAATTAACCTTAGAGCAACTATCGGCATTAGACAGAATGGGCGAAAAATCAGCCACTAACCTAGTTGAATCGTTAGAATCTGCCAAACAAACAAAATTTGCACGATTTTTATATTCATTAGGAATTCGTGAAGTTGGTGAGGCGACGGCACGCGCTCTTGCTAGTCATTTTTTGACTTTAGAAGCGTTGGAAATGGCAGATGAAACAGCATTGATTGAGATTGAAGACGTTGGACCCATAGTAGCTCATCATGTAGTGACGTTCTTTCAACAAACTCACAATCGTGAAGTTATCGAGCGCTTATTAAAGGCAGGAATAAACTGGCCAGTAGAACAGCAACGTGTTTCGGATTCTGAATTAAGTGGTAAAACCATCGTCCTTACAGGCACTTTAGAGCAATTATCTCGCAGTGAGGCAAAAGAAAAACTACTTGCTTTAGGTGCTAGAGTAGCTGGAAGCGTCTCTAAAAATACCGATTTCGTCGTTGCAGGACGCGATTCAGGATCAAAATTAAACAAAGCTGAAAGTTTAGGTATTACCGTAGTTGATGAAACAACCTTAATAAACTGGTTAAATTAGGAAATATAATATGGGTGCTCCGGCTAATAATACTGCATTGGCAGAAGCCATTAAAAAAGTGGCTACAGGTCAACATTTAAGTAAAGATTTATCGATAACTGAAGCCAACGCAGCAATGTTAGAAATCTTATCTGGCGATGCTGATCCTGTTCAAGCGGCTATATTTTTCATCGCTTTACGTATGAAAACGGAAACAAACGATGAAAATCTAGGTATTTTACAAGCTTTGCAAACATCAACAGCTCAGTGTCTGGCAGATGTTGATAATCTATTAATTCTTTCTGAACCCTTTAATGGTTATAACCGTCATTGTCCCGTTACTGCTTTTTTACCTGCAGTTCTAGCGGCATCGGGATTACCTGCGGTTTCGCAAGGTGTTAAAGAAATGGGGCCAAAATTCGGCGTGACACATTCGCAAGTATTGGCAGAAGCCGGGATGAATGTTGATCTTTCGGTTCAACTAGCTACAGAACGTGTGAATAACCCTGATATAGCTTGGGCTTACATCGATCAGCAACACGCCACACCAGCGCTGTATGCTTTGGAAGATTTACGTACCAAAATGATCAAACGTCCTAGTTTGGCAGCGTTAGAGAAGTTAATCATGCCAATTAAAGCAAAAGGCCGCACACATCTGCAAATAGGCTTTGTACATAAAGCTTATCCCAATGTATTAGCTTGGTTAGCACAACAAGTTGGTTTTCATTCTGCTCTAGTTATCAGAGGGTTGGAAGGAGGGGTGTTACCTACTTTGCGAGAACCAGCCAATTGTTTTCGTGCATGGGAAGATAATGTAGAAACCTGTGTAATGGATCCTACCGACTACGGTATAGATCAAACTACACGAGGGGTTTTACCTGAATTAGATCAAACAGTGAGTGCGAAACATACCGTTGAGTTAGGACTGGATGCATTATCTGGTAAAGCAGGACCAGCATTTGACAGCTTAGTTTATGGCGCGGCCATGACATTGTGGCACTGTGGTTTGCAAGCAACGCCGAAACAAGCTGCAGATCATGTTCGTCAGATAATAATATCAGGACAAGCTAGAACTTGTTTTGACCGAGGACTCCAATAATGATTTTTCAACAAGAACTTGTATTTTCAACAACGCCTCGAAGCACTACCAATATTACAACTGAAATTCAAAATTTAGTTGCTAAGTCAGGAATCAAATTCGGAACGTGTCATATTTTTGTACAACATACCAGTGCATCGATTATGTTGTGTGAAAATGCAGATCCGGATGTTCGACGTGATCTAGAAACTTTTATGCAACATATTGTCCCCGACGGTGATCCCATGTTTTTACATCAAGACGAAGGCCCTGATGATATGAGTGCACATATCAGAACCGTACTCACAAATCCTGATTTAACCGTACCAGTCACTGATGGTCAATGCAGTCTAGGCATCTGGCAAGGCATCTATCTGTGGGAACACCGTACACACAAATATCAACGTCGAGTAATTATCACCGCTCAAGGTGAATAAGTAGTAGGTCATTCAAGATCTAATCTGTATTCAAGTATTTCGTAGTTAAACAGAGTGTAAGCATTTACACTTTATTATTATATTTAACATAATATACATTATGCGAACCAAAATATATGTCAGGAATAAGCATTGTAACGCTCAGACGTCACGTGACACATAAAATGAGATTCTGGCCTGATGAGGTAAGAATTTTGGCCAGATAAGATGAGATTTTGTAATCGGTGCTCAGAATTTAAAATATGAAGATAATTTATCTATCAGGATAGGTAAGATTTAAAAACTGAATATTTGAATTTGACGTTGAACTAACGAAATCAGATAAAACAATGATTTGATGATCAGGTCACTCTGATGTACGGTAAATTTAAAAGTGACCTAATCATATGGTGGGTATTTATACTGAAGTTGCTGACCAACTATCAGACAAAGCTTCAGCTTGCTTCATACACAAATCAATAGCGTCATCAGCTTTATCAGGTGGGTATTTCCATTTACGAAGTGCACGCCTAACAAGATTTCTTAACTTAGCTCGCACGCTGTCCCTGACTTGCCAATCGACTGTCGTTGATTTTCTTAGTTGTGCAGTCACCTGTTTAGCAAGTTCACGTAGATTATCATCACCCAATTCACGAACAGCGGATTCATTTTGAATTAAGGCCCGATAAAAAGCGATTTCATCAATATTTAATCCCAGTGATTCTGCTTGTTTGGCATCAGCTTCCATTTCCTTTGCCATCTTGATTAACTCTTCGATGACTTGGGCTGTTTCGATGGCACGGTTATGGTATTTACGCAGCGTTTCCATAATGCGATCAGAGTATTTCTTTTCAGATACCACATCTGTTTTCATGCGGGCTTTGATTTCATCACGCAGTAGTTTTTCAAGTAGTTCAACAGCTAAATTTTTCTGTGGCAGATTTTTAACATCTTCCATAAACTCAGGTGATAGCAACCCGATATTTGGCTTATCTAAACCGACCAATTCAAATATATCAGCCACACCATCCGCTACAATCGCATTGTCGATGATTTGTTTTAAAGCAGTATTTTTGTCTTCATCAGTACGACGTTTATCAATCGTGGTGAATTTACTAATAGCGGCTTTTACGGCTGACAAAAAGGCGATTTCTTTCTTCAATGATTCTGCATCATCAATGGTGCCGCATAAGGTATAGGCTTTACTGATTGCTGCCATGACATCCAAAAAGCGTCTTTTGCCCTCTTTCAATCCCAATACATGATTCATCACACCGGGTAATAATTGCAGAGCTTTCGTTTCAAATTCACTGTAATCTAAGCCATGTAACATGCCATGAACGACACCCATTTTTTCAAGCAATATGGCATAGGCTTCACGGGTATCTAATGTCGGTGCGCCCTTCCCTTTGGAATCTGTATAGGTTCTTAACGCATGCTTTAATTCATTAGCAATACCAATATAATCAACGACTAAGCCGCCAGGCTTATCTTTAAACACCCGATTAACGCGGGCAATGGCCTGCATTAGGTTATGGCCTTTCATTGGTTTGTCGATATACATGGTATGGCAATTAGGCGCATCAAAGCCTGTAAGCCACATGTCACGTACGATGACCAGTTGCAGTGGATCATTTGAGTCTTTAAAGCGTTTCTCGAACAGTTTTTTGGTTTCTTTGTTATGAATATGTGGTTGTAACTTGGTTTTATCGGCTGCAGAACCAGTCATCACAATTTTAATCGCGCCTTTTGCTGTATCTGGATCATGCCATTCGGGTTTAAGGGCGATGATAGCGTTATACATATCTACGCATATTTCACGACTCATACAGACAATCATGCCTTTACCAGGCATCGCTTCAGTTCGACTAATAAAGTGATCGACCAAGTCTTTGGCAACTTGCTCCATACGTGGTGCACTGCCGACCAGTTTTTCTAAGGTTGCCCACTGTGATTTGGTCTGCTCACGAGAAGCCATATCTTCTTCGTCTTCAATGACATCATCGACATCGTCATTTAATGCTTCAATTTCAGCCTGATTAATATCTAATTTGGCTAAGCGTGATTCATAATATATCGGTACGGTTGCACCATCATCCACGGCATCTTGAATATCATAAATAGAGACATAATCACCAAATACGGCACGGGTATCTTTATCTTCAGCAGATATAGGCGTGCCGGTAAAACCGATAAATGAGGCTTTCGGTAAGGCATCACGCAGATGTTTGGAATAGCCAAAGGTGTACTGACCTGTTTTAGTATTAAACTTCGCTTTATCGCCATAATGACTACGATGAGCTTCGTCACTAATCACCACAATATTGTGTCGCTCACTTAATATGGGATGACTCAATTCATCGGCAATCAATGCAAATTTTTGTACCGTAGTGAAAATAATCCCGCCTGATTGCCGCGAAGCTAACATCTCACGAAGATCATCACGGTCTTGTGCTTGTACCGGCGTTTGTTTTAAGGCATCACTGGCCATGCTAAAGGTATTAAATAACTGGCCATCGAGATCATTACGATCCGTTACGACCACAATGGTTGGGTTATTCATTTCTGGTTGGGCCAACAACTTACCGGCATAACACACCATCGAAATCGACTTACCAGAACCTTGGGTATGCCACACCACCCCAGCTTTACCCGACCCTGGCACAACATTATCAGCATAATTAGCACGAGGATCTGAAATACCCTGTTGTTGTGATGCGATCACGGTTGCCTTGACTGCCTCACGCACAGCATGAAACTGATGATAACCGGCAATCTTTTTAATGGTGTTATCACCATCTTGCTCAAACAACACAAAGTGATGAATATAATCTAATAGCAATTCAGGCTTTAAAAAGCCCTTCACCAAGGTTTCTAAGTGATATTGAAACAGTGGCTTGTCATCTTCATTATTTACCGTTCGCCACGGTAAAAAACGCTCTTTATTTGCTGTTAATGAACCGACACGTGCACTTAGACCATCACTGACTACTAAGGCTTCATTAAAGACAAATAAGTCTGATACTTCATCTTTATAGGTTTGTAACTGTTGATAGGCAGACCAAATATCTGCATTGCTGTCAGCTGGGTTTTTAAGCTCAATCACCGCTAATGGCAAACCGTTGATAAACACGATTAAATCAGGACGACGATTGCCTTTAGTACCGGTAATCGTGAATTGATTGACGACTAAAAACTGATTATTCTCGACATGGGCAAAATCTATCAATTGCACATAGTCAGTTTTATCTTCACCAGCTAACTTGAAATCAACCTTCACACCTTCTAATAAAAATTGGTGAAAGGCCTTATTACTTTTAATCAAGATCGGTGTTTCTGGCTTCGCGACTTGCCATGCGACCTGTTCTAAAACATCAGTAGGAATATGTGGATTAATGACGGTTAAGCGACTTAACAAGCGATCATGTAATACAATCTGCCGATAATCGCTACGTTCCGGAGACTCGCCATCTGGGGCTATATCATAGCCAGATACATAGTCATAACCAATAGACTTAAACCAGTCGAGGCAGAGTTGTTCTAATTGGTCTTCCGTAATCATCGGTACTTAATCCTTCAATAAAATAAAATGTTCTTATCATCGCCTCGATCCAGCGTTATCGCTCTCATGCCAGGACAAAGAGACCGTACGTACCAATTGCTCACCATATCACTTAGCAAGTTAGAGTAATCCTTATTTTCAAGTTGCCTTTTCATCATACAGTTACATCAGCAAAACATTTATTGCATTCCGCAATTACATATTCCGGAATGATGTCAAATTTTGTAGGATTTAGCTGAGAAATGAATTCGTTTTCTATGTGATAAGTTTCATTTATAAATTTTTGAATTACTGAATTTTCAACTTTGGCATCAAAAAGCCTAAATACTTGAAGTTTTTCGTATCCATTTTGACATACTTCATACAACTCCTTTAATTTGGAGTGATCTGAGATTTTATTGATTGTATTTTGATAATCAAACGCCGTAACTTTTGCTTTTATTTCATCACATCCAGCAGATAGCTTATCGTTATCCATCTTCGGATGCTCCCCGTTTTCACCTTGGGGTTCTCGAGTATCAATCGCTTGCCCTATCTCTCTTTTGTGAAATAGATTTGATAAAACCTGATAAGCATCACTTTTATCATCGATAATTTCATCGTAACGCCTAAGGTAAATAAGCTTAATAATTTCGTCTTTTTCAGACGCGAAAATACTTTGGCATATTTGAGGAAATGTCTTAATGTCATCTTTAATGATTATTTGTTCGGTAATATTCCCGCTACTAAACTTCAAAAAGGATGCCGATACTTGATTATTAAATTGCGCGGATACTGATTTGATTGTGTCAATTATAGGTTCAACATCATGCGTCAACATCAATACCGTTTTTCCCTTAAAGCATGATGATGCATCACGCCTGAAAAGCATTTGTAGGATTGCATACTTTTTGTTTTTGTCAAAAGACGAAATCGGATCATCCAATATGATTAAGTCCATATTTTTAGCCAAACACTCATACATAAATAATACGATAGCAAAAGCATTACGTTCACCAAAGCTTAGATGCTGGTTGCCGCCGCTTAGATGCTGGTTATGATCAACATGGAGAAGTTTCAGTTGAGACTGGCCATCCTCGCCTGTGATTTGAACTTTGTACCGATAACCTGCATATTTTAGAAAACCATTGATATCAGTCTGGTGCTTTTCAATGAGCTTCTGCATTTCCTTACGTTGAATGTTGATTTGCCCCTGTAACTGTCCTGCTTTCTTTACGACATCATCGATTGAAGTGTTGATGGAATCTATTTCCTTCTGAGTTTGATCAGAGTTTAGTTCTGAAAAAAACTGAAGATTTAATTTGTAAGAGGATAGTTGCTCAGATACTTTCTCTCCATCTTTGAAATTAAACTCGGAGAGATGCCTGAGTTTTTCTATTTTTTCAACGAGGTTATCAATTTGTGTTTTAACAGTAACAATGAACGCCTCATGCTCTTTTTCTAAGCCATTTTTTAAAGATGTAATTTCAGTCAGCTTTACTCTGGCCTCTTCTGAAAAATAGAGGCCCAGTTTTCCAATAACATGAATAATCCCCATTAGATTCTTTATTAGATTTTTATCGTATTCCTGACCTACTTTCTTAATTTGTTCTTTTTTGTCCGTTGAGTCCGAAGAGCAGAAAGGACAGTTGTCTGATAGTTCAGAAAACTCTTTGCAACCTTTGGTTTGCCAATCAATCCAGCTCACAGTATTTTGGCTTTGAATAAATGGTTGAAATAGTTCCAACCCAAGTGGGATGTGCTCTATTTTATTACCCACAGACAATCCCTTCATGCCAACGGTTGATTTTGACAGCCCCGTATTAGTCAGTTTAAAGGCACTGCCAAGCTCTTTAAGATTCGATACTAATGTTTCTAAATCTGGGTTACTGGTGAACAGTTGCTTAATTGTTATAATAATATTTGCAATTTCTTGTTCTGTCGCCTTGTATGCATCGGTTCTGATGAAAATATCGAAACTGTTGCTGACAAGCTCATCCGGTTTAAAAATAAATTGGTTGACGTAATCCTCGTTGAAGCACATCACGTTTGTGACATGTTCAGCACCAATTATTTCCGGATTCTTGCTATCGGGGTTTTCCTCTCTGTATTTGAACGGTATGAGTTCCGCCAGTAACTTGTTGTCACCAACTGAACTGTATTTTATAGCATTCGCGATGGTGCTCTTTCCTGTTCCATTTGGCCCAAACTTAATATTCAGCTTTCCCTCATATATAGATATTTTCGCAGAATCAATGTTATTACAGTGCTTTATATCAATATCCACGGCGTCATCCTTTTTAATTTCAAGTGAGTTTTCACGAACGTTATTTTAACCGTGCCTTTTTATCGTTTCCACCATTCCATAGTGGGAACGCTCGCATACTTCGCTAATTATTTTGTCATTCATTTAGCTTTTCACTGAACAGCAAGCTCACCAGAAAGGAGCTTGGGGAGTAAGGTGTCTCGTAAATCTGTCAGTGTTCGAGTTTCCTGTAACGTCTCAGTGATCTTTCCATAAAGATCAGCAACCAAATCCGTATAGGCTTTCATTACACCTTCTTCAGGAACTAACACAGAGATTAATTTAAAATTCTTCTTACTTATTTCAGCAAACGTCGTTCCACTTGAACGTTGTTTTATTTCCTCCATTACTGATTCAGCCCATTGAATAACATACTCTGACGTTAATTCCCCTTCGCATTTCATCGCAATATAACCTTGATTTATTGCAACTGGCATTTTAGCAAGCGCTAAGTAGCCGACGGGCGCACGTGATGACATCAATACCGTATTTTCTGGCAATAGACCCGAGCTTATTTTTGCTAAACCTGCTGCTGTAATTTTTCTATCTGTTTCCAACAAGATTTTATCCGTAAGATTCGACATATCTCTTGGAGTTGTCCAATGAAAATTGCCTTCGTCCCAAAAGACAGGATTTTTAGTGCTCGGCGTACCTCCCCCAACCACTGTCACTTCATTACCAATTTCGCTGAACCTCCACCCCTCTGGAATCTCACCCAACTCAGAATCAACCAAAGCATCGGGAAATAAGGCGGCGGTGGTTTTGATTTGTTGTAGGGTGTCAGGGCTGAGCAGTTCAAGCTGGTCTAAGGTTTTGCCGTTGATGGCACACATTGCAGCACGTTCGATTTGTTCGGGTGTTGCACCTGCTTGTTTGGCAGCGATTTTAGCTTTGACGGGTTCAAAATCCACAAACCAGCATTTAAATATAGTTTGAGCGATCTGTTCAAGGGTTTGGTTGGTTTGGCGGTTTAGTTCGATTTTGTCATCAATACTACCTAACACATCCACGATCCAATTTTGTGTTTCAAGTGGAGGGACATTTATTTCGAACTTTAAACAATCAGGTACTCTGATATGGCTAACAACTGAACCACTGCCTTCATGCGAGCTGAACTGATTTTGCAGATCACTGGATAGGAATGAATAAAGGAGAAAACGAGGATTCATCACCTCCTTATTTGCTCTATATTGCATAATACGTTGTCCAAGGAAAACATTCTCAATCGTATTCACAATACCCACTTCACCCATTGGAGCTTCGCGAGTTAATAATACATCATCATTTTCAACAGAAGCTCGACGAGTCCACTTATCGAATACATTTTTGTCAACATACCTACAGTCATTCAAACTTACTCTTCCACCTTTAATGTTAGGTGTCCTGATCATCTTATATGGAGTCACGAAGTCTACACTAGGGGCAGTTTTATTTACGCAATCAACAATTAGTTCACAAACCTCAGTAACAGGAACACGCCTCCATTTAGACATCATAACCCAACCCCGCCAAGTTCTTTTTAATCTCAGCCTCTAACGTATCGCTTTGTTCAAATTGGATTTTTAACTGTTCAGTCAGTCGTGCCATTTTGTCTGTAAACGGTTCGCCGTCGTCTATCTCATCGGCTGCACCAACATAACGACCGGGGGTGAGTACATAATCGTGCTTTTGGATTTCAGCGAGTGCCACTGATTTACAAAAGCCTGCTTCATCTTCGTAGCCTTCGCCTGTCTGCCAATGATGAAATAGCTCGGTGACTTTGTTTAAATCATCCTGAGTAAAATCACGTAATACACGGTCTTTCATAAAACCTAAGTTGCGGGCGTCGATAAACAGTATTTCGCCACTACGGTCGCGGAGTTGTCTGCCACTGGCGGCGGTACGGGATTTTTTGTTCTTCGTTAAAAACCAAATACAAGCGGGGATCTGTGTATTGGTGAAGAGTTGCCCAGGTAAGGCGACCATACATTCAACCAAATCATTTTCTATCAAGGCTTTGCGTATATCACCTTCACCACTGGTATTAGAGCTCATTGAACCGTTAGCCAGTAATAAACCTAAACTGCCATTGGGTGCTAAATGCCAGAGCATGTGTTGTAACCAGGCAAAGTTGGCGTTTCCTGCTGGAGGTTTGCCATACATCCAACGCGGGTCGTTATCATCGACGCCGGTGTCCCACTCTTTCATATTAAAAGGTGGATTGGCCATGACGAAGTCAGCACGCAAATCGGGATGTTGATCGTTGGTGTAACTACTGGCGGGTTCTTTACCGAAGTTAAAATCGATGCCACGAATTACCATGTTCATCGCGGCAAGTTGCCAAGTGGTGTGGTTGTATTCTTGACCGTAAATCGATACATCACCAATGCGGCCTTGATGCTCACGAATAAAGTTTTCTGATTGCACGAAGAAACCACCACTGCCCATCGCAGGATCGTAAACACGGCCTTTGAACGGTTCAAGCATTTGTACAATCAAGCTGACAATGGATTTAGGCGTGTAAAACTGCCCGCCTTTTTTACCTTCGGCTAAGGCAAATTGACCAAGGAAGTATTCATAGACATGACCAAGAATATCTTTACTGGTCATGGTGGCATGGACAAATGGAATGGTGGCGATTAAATCAATCAATTCGCCTAATTTGGCTTGGTCGATTTGTAATTGAGTGTAGCGTTTGTTGAGCACGCCTTTGAGTTTAGGGTTGTCTTGTTCAATAACTTCTAAGGCGTTGTCGATAAGTTGACCGACAGAGCTGATGCGAGTGCATAGGCGTTTTTCGGCTTCACCACTGGGGGCTTGCGTTAATACTTCACCTTGTTTGTTCAACCAAATAACACCATTGATAACGACTTTGTTTTGGTTTTGTAGAAAGCTCCAGCGAGACTGCATCGGTACCCAAAAGACATTAGCTTCGGCGTAATAGTCTCGTTGCTCTAATTCACTGTTGAGTTCAGCTTGATAATCATCACCAGTAACACCGTCATCGAACTCTTCTGGATCAAGATAATACTCATGCTCTGAGTCTCTGAATTGTGCGGTGAGTTCTTTACGGCGTAGTTCAAACGAATCAGACACATATTTGAGGAAAACCAAGCCTAAGGCAACGTGTTTATATTGGGATGCATCGAGTGCAGGCAAGAGTTTATTGGCGCTGGTCCAGAGTTTCTTTTCGAGTTCATTTAAAAACTGTTGTTCGGTTTGATCCATCATCATAATCCATTGGGAATTTAACGGTCGATACTACTGCAATGCTGTCTTTTTGGACAGTTTATATTCCTCGTAATTCTGCTAATAGTTATAATTGGTTCAGTCATCAGTAGGTACAGCCCGACATATCACCTTGTTTGCTTAGATTTTCTACAGTGAGGTGAATATTGTATATCTAAATCATCTCTATCTAAGGGCTGAAAATATTTACTATCTCGGATACATATTTATCCAATAGTTACAAAATAACGACCACTTCGACCCGTACATATGTTTTTCTTTCTATCGACAATAAAACATTCTATCCAATGAGTTCCTTCATATAATGAATCTTCCCATCTCACCTTATCACCATAAAATATATCTCCTCTTGAACAATTATGTTGTAAAGCATCTTGACCAGTATTAACTACTTGCCAGTAAAGGTCATAGCCTTGTGATATACCGCCTAAATATTCCATTCGAACTTTTAGATGCTTTTTTATTGGATTGCCAATTATTTCTCTTTGTAATGAAACTATCGCTGGTGAACCGTCATTAGCCTTATGAATAGTCACACTTACGGAAAGATTGGCTGTACCTAATATTGGCCACCTTGGTTTTTCAACATGCATTGGAATAGGAAAGTTATTTATACCGCTATTAGTTTGTGATTGTTTTGTCACAGTTGAAGATACTTGTTTACCAAAATCATCACCAAATATCTTTTGCCACTTTTTAATTGATTCTTCTTGAGAAACTTCAGCAAAGGCATCATTAATCCAATCATTGTATCTTTTAATTTGTACTCTAAAATTTGTATACTTTTCTTGACTCCAGTGCCTATTAAAATTCTCATCCTCGTTGACTGGATTGCTTACGATAGGCATTACCTCATTGTCTTGTAAGTATGCATTTAAGTTATTAACAACAATCTTAAGTGTAGTCGGAAAATCATCATATTCTTCAAACAAATCTCCGAAAGTACCAACTTGCTTAGCAATTAATGTAGTCAACAAAATTGATTTGCAGCTAAATGTTTGTTTAATATCCCTCAAATACTTTATTAGACGTATCGCTTTAACCAGATTGTTATTTCCGACCTCAGTATTTTTATCTTTCAACCATTCTGTATAGCCTTGAGGGTCTGTTTTCTCTTCAATATTTTCACTTCTATTGCACACATGGAATGTTTCCCCATTCCAAAAACCATCGCGCTTAATACATGGCACAATATCTAAATGGAATTCACCTGCGTAATCCAAAGTCACACAACGTGTCCTCCGACCTACGATATTTTTGTAATTAGTATTTTCTCTAAATCGTCTATATAGTTCTTCAATATAATCCTTTGGTTCCCAATCTTCTTTTTCGTTTAAATACAACATCAAATCTGCATCAAACTCTGGACTTTTTGGCGAAGGTTTAATTATCGTCCTATGTGCATATGAACCTTGCAAAGCTGTTTCTACATATAATTCACCAAAAACAGCATCATCTTTCAGATATCTATCAATCGTATCAACTCTGGCTGTTAAAGTATTTATGCGTGACTGATTGAGGTTCACGGTATTAGATATGAACTCATTAAATTGTCTTACCTGCTTCATGGCTTACCTTCCTCAAAAAATTCTTTTATTTTTTTAAATTCATCTGCAAATAAACGTTCAGCTATATCTTTCAGGTCGGGCAACATAGCCACATCATCAAGACTTAATTTATAATCGCGCTTGAAATTAAGTCTCAAATAATCACCTTTTGGCAGATGAAAAAGCATGTTTCCCGCTGTTTTTGATTGAAGATTAAGGATAAGGTCAATTATTTGAGCCCCTCCCCAACCGGTAATTGCTCCCCATTTAGCATTCGCGTTTTCATGCGAATAATAATGTTCGCCAACACCAGAACCAATCGACAAAATACGCACCTCCTCTGCAGGCACTTTTAGTTTTCCTGTGGCCTCAACATAAGCCACTAATGAAGGGTCATTCGCCCATAACCCGCCATCAGCCAGTAGAAAAGGATCAACCGTGGTAGGCTCGAAATATGTTGGGGCAGAACACGATGCCATTACAGCATCTTTAATAGGTACGTTTACATCACGAACAAACTCATCCAAGTAGTTTGATTTAAAAACATGGACCTGTGAATTAACCAGATCTATAGCCGGTATGAGCAACTTAGTACTTGTATTTGATAACGTTTTATCGCCAAATACTTTTGACAATTCGTCGAGCAGACTCGCTTTTGAATACTTTGCTTTCCATATGCCCCCAAAAGTAAGCTTCCGAGGTTTGAATATTTCCTTACCCTTCTCTTTATAAATTTTTGTGACTTCCGAAATCGGGTAATCAGTAGCTAATGCAGCGGCAATTATTGATCCAGTGCTGGTCCCAGCTATAAGGTCAAAATACTCAGAGTAATTAACGTTAAGCTCTTGCTGTATTCTTTCGAGCAAATAAGCTGAAAAGTAACCTCTTATTCCACCACCGTCGATCGTTAATATATTCATCGCAATAAAGCTCCTAAAAACGCAGAAGCCAGCATTGACTGCTCATTTGTTGCTTCTTCTCGGTCGGCTTCGATAATACCGCAGACTGGATAAGTCTCTGTATCTATTTCACGTGGAGCGAAACCGAATGAAGCGTATAAATTAAGCAGATTTTTATATTGTTTCCAGCAAGCTACAGCTAAGTTAAGAGTATTGGCGCTCTTGACTTGCACCTTATCTAAATCAGTAATTGGCGATGTCATGTTTAGCGTTCCTTTCTTAAGTAATGGCACCTATATTACCCTTGCAATAATCAGGTTGGGCATCATATCCTAAACCCAGTAATGGCATTTTCTATATCTGCTTGTATTACATTTAATTTCGTAAGCAAATTATGACGTTGTTTTTCATCATCTATGGAATACTCAAGATTAACTGAAGGCGTTACATAACGATTGATGCTTAGGTTGTAATCTTGTTCTCTAATCTGTTTAATCGTGACGGGGGACGAAAACCGACTGATATCCATATCAGTATCATGGCGATGATATGCGTTTAATACTGAATCAATGAAGTCTTGATCTACCCCACTACTTTTGTTTGAAGTTATCAACCTATCTGCATTGATAAACATGATGTCAGTTGAGCTTCGTTTCGCTTTGAAAAAAAGTAAAACCATTGGAGGTAGATTGCTTTTGGCAGCAAATAGCTTTGCAGGGAGCGTTATAACGGCAGCAAGAAGGTTAGTATCTATAAATGATTGTCTAACCTCTTTTTCCACCCCGCCTCTATAGAGAAAGCCTTGCGGCACAACGGCAATTGCCCTTCCTGTATCTGCCTTAATTGATTTTACAATATGCTGAAGAAGCAGTGCATCGAGTTTACCCTTGGCAGGTATGCCAAACTCAAAACGTGAATAACTATCATATTTGTCTGGTTCAACTTGCATTGTAACGTCAGGACATGAAATAACGAGATCAAACTGCTTAAGTCTTTTAGTTGGTGTTGTAAAGGCGGGTAGTTCCAATGCATTACTGAGACTTAGGTTAATATTGTTATGACCACAAAGTAATAAAGAAAGCAGTGAAAATAAGGCTGTGATTTTAGATGTAGACTGACCAAAAATGAGGTTGTCATCAGAATTTAATGTGGCGTCATAGAGTAAGTTACCCAAACTGCAAAAGGGATCGTATATAGATTCTTTTGAAAGCGGTTCAGACAAGCTGGCGATAAGGTTTCCCAGTGTTTCTGTCACCAAAAAGTCTTCAGACAGTTTCGATAAAAACGCTATTATAGCGTTGTTATTATTAGATATATTATTTTCATTGTTATTCTGTAAGGATAACCAGACGATTAATTCATGAACATTATTGATTAATGCTTTAAGGCCGCAGTTTTCATTTAAATATAGACCTCGAAAATCTAAAACCCCGCTTAGCGCATGAAAACAATCCAAATGGTTAGCTTCAAATTGCCTAAAGACCTGATTTGTTTTTTCAGCGATTATGGACTCATCCGATTCTAACAACGTATTAAATTCAGGCTCAGCATAACGATATAGCACCATCAGTCCCAGAATATGAACAGATGATTCTGTATTAGTATTTTTATAAATCCTAAAGTCATCGGAGTTATCCCAAAGTAGTTGCAGGCGTTTTTGTAATTCATTTGTATTCATAACGTATCTCTCTACAATTCTGCTGCAATGGCTGCAAGCATCTGCTTTCGGTTGATCATTAGCAGCTCAAAAGTACGCTCTTCTTCAACAATTAAATTATTTAGATGAAGGATCTTATTTTGTTCTTCTAACTCGGGAATAACGATAGCCGTGTCTTCGAGAATTGCACGCCTAACATTACGCAGCCCTTGCCCTTCAGCTTGTTGATCAAAGTAATGCTGACAGACGGCTTGATTGAGTTGCCAAGTGACAAACTCAGCAGCAATAGATTGATATTTTTTCAGGCGGATATGAAAAAAATGTGGCGTACATACTGTTGGAACGGTAACGCCCGTCACATGTACAGCATAGTTATTATTGCCGCGAGCAATAAATAAGATGTCTTCGTTTTCAACCCATATAGCCGGCTCCCTTCCAGGCAGTAAGACATCTTCAACTTCATTCCACCTGATGCCGTCACGTAGATCGACATCTTTCATTTGAATGACTGTTGGCCCTTCAGCTGAATATTCAAGGCGACTTCTAAACGAATATCCCGCTCTTATATCGGCAATATCTTTTAGTTTTAGCTGTTTCTTATTCAAATCTATAAGTCCAAATTTGTGTATTAACTACATGATATACAAATAATACTACCCAACCAATTTATTTGCAACTTCCGTGTAGTTGCAAATAATTCTGGACCTTTGATGACTGGTCCTGTATGGTGCACCTTCTATTTAGTTGCATAGGAGCCGGTATGAAGACGATAGACGATAAAATTAGAGATGTAATAAATAATACAAAGCCAGAGTTCGGCGTAATTCATGGAAATAGAAGATTTAGAAAAGGACGAACAGGTACAAGGATCATATTTTTCAATAGCTATAAAAACGGTGCATTATTAGCCTGTGAAGGTGGTTTAGAAGAGTCTCACACCCTATTGATGGAATTTGATGAATCCATAACTAAATACTTTCTCCAACCGTTTCAAATAGATTTTGATGGTTTCTCATATACCCCTGATGCATTAGTGATTCATACAGATCTCACGGTATCACTTAGGGAAGTTAAACCATCCTGCAAAGCTATTCTTCCCAAGATCACAGCTCAACACCAACATATAAGAGTTGCGTGCCAAAATCATGGTCTCCCCTTTTCTATCTATACAGAAAAAGAATCACAAGAAGAGCCCTACCTCTACAACCGTACATTTCTATATCGGTCAGTGAGAACAAAAATATCAACCTATGACCTTGATATAGCATTCCAAAAATTAATATCCGAAAAAGACAGTATTCAAACCGTTTTTGATGCTCGGCAATGCGTATCTGATTTAAATTTACATCCTCTTGTTATTGACAGGATGTTGTTTGATGGCGTGCTTAAATTTGATGAAAAGAAAAAATTACATCCTAACTCTAAGGTGACATTATCATGATAAATCAAGAAATAATCACGGTCCCTACTGCTGGACAAAGATTTACACTCGCAGGTACAGAATATGAGATTTCTCATAGCGATCATTATTCTGTTAGATACACATCTGTAAGGGGGGGACTTCAGATACTCAAGGAACTTGAAAGTTTTAACTCGCTGACGAGAAATGATTCTTTTAAATATACATATGATGTAAATGTCTTCATTCCACGTTCTGATAAGGAGCAGGAACAGCAGAAATATAGACTTGACTATGTGCAAACAATTCTGAGTAATACTAATCATCCCTACGCAGAAGACTTCGTGAAGACAATCATAGCTAAAATAGCAGAAGATAGAGGAGAAGAGTGTAATGGTCAAGTTTTAATGAAGTAACTTTAAGCCACTTTTTTCAATTCTGCCATTTTTTGCACAGGGGTCCTGTAACCAAGTGACGAATGTAATCGCTTGTAGTTATAAAAATAAATGTAACT
>Ga0307486_1000403_pt1 | contig 40605 bp, 40 predicted proteins | sample CBIW02metaG_FD_203663 | JGI IMG/M metagenome (GOLD analysis project Ga0307486, IMG submission 203663) | Sea-ice brine microbial communities from Beaufort Sea near Barrow, Alaska, United States - CBIW 0.2 | ecosystem: Environmental > Aquatic > Marine > Coastal | place: USA: Alaska | collected... | reverse complement strand
AACAAAAACCCATTGTGCCACAAGCATTCGATGTCTGGCAGCGACCCACTCGAATCTCGGACACAAAAAAGGGACGCAGTGCAAATGCAATGCGTCCCTGGTGTACAGCTGATTTAGTGGAGCTTAACGATAGGCTTCAAACAAACCTGTCGCGCCCATACCACCACCAACGCACATGGTCACGATGCCGTAGCGCAAGTTACGGCGCTGCAGCTCACGAACGATATGACCAACCTGACGGGAGCCCGTCATGCCGAACGGGTGGCCGATCGAAATCGAGCCGCCATTGACGTTGTACTTCTCGTTATCAATACCCAGAAAATCGCGCGCATACAGACATTGGGACGCAAACGCCTCGTTCAGCTCCCATAAATCGATATCTTCAACCTTGAGACCGCGAGCTTCGAGCAGCTTGGGTACCGAGTAGACGGGTCCGATACCCATCTCGTCGGGCTGACAGCCGGCTACAGTAAAGCCGCGGAAATAAGCGATGGGCTTGAGACCCAGCTCCAAAGCTTTTTCCAGACTCATAACCAATGTCATCGAGGCACCATCTGACAACTGGGAGGCGTTACCGGCAGTGACCGAGCCGTCTTCGGCAAATACAGGCTTCAGACTGGAAAGACCTTCAAGTGTCGTTTCTGGGCGGTTGCACTCATCGACATCCACTACGCCGTCGACAATACTGATTTCGCCAGTCGCTTTGTCCTGCACCTGATATTTAACTGCCATCGGTACGATTTCGTCGCTGAAAAGCCCTTCTGATTGAGCGCGTGCAGTCCGTTGCTGACTCTGCAGCGCGTAGGCATCCTGGCTTTCACGGCTGACGTTGTAGCGACGCGCCACAACCTCAGCGGTATCACCCATGGGGTAATAGATGCCAGGCAGCTCTTCCTGCAACCGTGGATTGTAAAGATGGTCAGTATTGCGGCTCTTCGCCGTCATGGTGATGGATTCGACGCCACCGGCAACGATCGCATCGGAGCAACCTGAAGCAATCTGGTTTGCAGCGATTGCGATCGACTGGAGCCCCGAGGAACAAAAGCGATTCAGCGTCATCCCGGCCGCGTTGATACCCAGACCCGAGAGCACGGCAACATTGCGACCGATGTTGTAACCCTGGGCGCCTTCATTGGAGCCAGCACCGACAATGCAGTCATCGATCAGCATCGGGTCGACACCCGTGCGCTCAAGCAGAGCATTGACACAATGAGCCGCCATATCATCAGGCCGTGTAATATTGAATTTGCCACGGAATGACTTGGCCAGGCCGGTGCGAACGCTGTCTACGATAACCACTTCACGCATCTTGATACCTCTGTTCAGGTTGGGCAGTAAATGGGGAACAATCATGGCAGTCCCTTCGGCTGGGGACTTTTGCAGGCCACGGAGAGTAAAACCCCCACCGCAGCGCGGGTAGCATGATCATTCTGCGTGATATTAAAACATGCAATCGGCAGGGGAACGAACTTCAACTCTCCGCCAGCGCCATTTTCTTCACAGCCAGGCGAATCATCTCGTCATAGATCACCTGAGGATTACCCTGCTTGACAGCCCAGGCTGCGCGCCCACTCTCATGGGGCAAGATCATGAAAGTGTCTGCTTCGCTCTGGGTAAAAACAATATCTGCAATTTCAGCTGCAGTAATTGGCGAACTCTCCAGCAATTTGGCTATTTGCTGTTTGGAAGCCTGATCGGGACCGCGAAACGAATCGAGCAGATTAGTCTGAAAAAACGAAGGGCAGACCACATTGACCTTGATGCCCAATGGCTGAAGCTCTACCAGCAGACTTTCTGACAACGCTACAACACCGGCCTTGGCCACATTGTAATTACTCATCCCGGGCGCCTGCATCAAGGCTGCCATGGAGCCAATATTGATAATCCGACCCTGACGCTGCTTCATCAGCATCGGCATAAATGCCTTGCAACCCTTGACCACCCCCATCAGGTTGATGCTGATTTGCCACTCCCAGTCCTCTAGACTGAGATCCCAGAAGAAGCCTCCCGATGCCACGCCGGCGTTATTGATCAGTACATCCAAGCCACCCATGCGCTCTTCACAGCTTTGCGCCAGGGCGGCCAGTTGGCTGAAATCACGCACATCACAGCGTTGCCAGAAACCCTTGCCGCCCAACGCCACCACCATCGCCAGAGTTTCTTTGAGCCCCGCTTCCTCAATATCCGCCAACACCAGGCGCGCGCCCTCTTTGGCATAGCGCAGCGCAAGTTCGCGACCCAGGCCGCTGCCCGCTCCCGTGACTGTTACGCGCTGCCCACCGGTCTGCATGTTTGACTGCATGTTTTCTACCTCTGCTTGCGCCAGACTAAAAGTCTGGCATGCACTTTTTATTTTTGTCTCGATTCAAACTACCTGTAGCAGTCTAAACACAAGCAGATCAGCGATTAGCAAAAACCGAGCATTATAAACCCCGCGAATAACCGGCTGGGCTTCTCACTTAGTCGAGTGAATCGCCGACCCAAGAACTAGCGCGCCTGCGGCTTTGTGCTGTCTGGCTTGGATCCCGAGCGAGTGTGGTTGCGGGCGAAGCATTCCGAGCCCATCGCCTGAATCTGTCCTTCAATGAGCGCCTCGAACGGCCGCAGTATTAGCGAATAATCAGAATCCGGATCTATCTGCTGCAAGGCCTGCACCCCGGCCTCGATAGTTGAAAGTGCGTTGGGGACGTCCGTTTTACGCAGACGATAGCGACTGACCAACCCATCAGGTAGACACACACGAGGTAGCTGCTGTAACAGCGGATTGAGTGCCAAAATCTTACGCGCTTTGCGCCAAGTGCCATCGAGCAGTACCAGCCGGCGTGGCCGTTGGTCTTCGAGAGATGAGGGCGTCAATAGAGATGTTTGAAGCCCGGGAAAGAGTAATTCAGTGCGCCAGGACGGATCACTGAGCAGCGTGCTCCATGCAGACCCCGGCACGATACGCTCGGTCACCAACAGTTCAGCCTGAATCAAGCCAGCTACCAGCAATCGCCCGGTATTAAGCGCATGGCGCTGTTCCTGGGGGTGCTGGATCACTAGCACACTGACCGTCGAATCCAGCGAAGGAACCAGCGGACAAAGACAAAGGAGCACTGGGCGCAGGCAAATGCTGCAGCGGGGGCGTTTGGGGGCGTTCACGGCTACTCGCGCAATCAAGACTGGCTGAATGCTACCTCATTCGCGCTGCCAACCGAAAGGGCGTGGGTTTTCGGAGATCCAGCGCGCCCTCCTTTCAACATAAAAAAAGCGGACCTCCTTAGAGGATCCGCTAAAGGCCTTGCGAGCCATGTGCTGTGTCGAGCCCGGCCAGTAGCCAAACCCGGAAATGGTCAGGCTTTTTTGTTGCGACTGTCCTTCTTGTGGCTGTCGCGCCAAATGAACAGACCTACGCCACCCATGAATGCAACCATAAGACCTACTGTCGCTATCCCGGCAAGTACCACTTCGTCGATATACATGAGTGTTCTCCTCTCGTTGCCCATGACCAGAGAATACCCCTGCAATTAATCAGGGTTATTGACGAGGATCAATATTAGGAGAGGAAATAAACTGATCGAAGCAATAACGCCTCCAGCTGCCGAAATCCTTGGGCAGCAATCAGGACTTTCGAGGCTTCTTTTTCTTCTTAAGGGATTTGCCGACTTTGGAATTGGCTTTGCTGGGCAAAGGAAAGGCTTTTTCAAACTCGCTGCGCATTTGCTCCAAGCGCGCATCATGAACCACATGCAGCCGCTCGCGACGCTTGGTTTTAAAGTCAATTACAAGGGGGATTTCAGTATCTTCAGTCACAGCATTAGTCCAAGCACTTTTGCCAAGGTTAGCATCGCTTCAGACTTGTATGTCAACCAGCAAGCCCTTGCTGGGCAGATCAGCCAGATCCTGCCGCTCATTGACCCGCTTGCGCCGCGCCCGATTGCGCCGACGATCAGGCAGGTATCCCTCGTCGCGCTGCCGGCGCTCCCCTACTTGCCTGATATGTTCATGCACCGGCTCGGCCTCGGCGGTGGGTTGCACGTTACGCTTGGTCTTTATCACATCCTGCTGAGCCCCGAGCACAGGAAGATTGGGTATGAGCATTGCCGCCTCGCTTGGCCTTGATAATGCTGGCCGATGCACTGATGAGCAGCGTTGACGACAGTATCCGTCCCGATGCTTTCAAATAAATAATGTGGCCCACGTCAGGGCCCATTTCCTTGATTCCATAACTCTCACTTCATGTTATCGACCACACAAACACTTTCTTTATCCGCAGGATGTGTGACCTAGTTCACAAGAATCAGTATTAGTCTTTGTACGGTTGCCATCGAGCCTACGGGATAAGCGGTTTCTGCGCCGAGCATGTTCGGTTAACATACTCGCCTTTTCCGGATCGGCAGGAGAGCGGCATGACGGTATATACCCCGGGGCAACGCTGGGTCAGTGACAGCGAATCAGAACTGGGACTCGGCACGCTGCTGTCATCCGACGAGCGGTTACTGGTTATTCTCTTCCCTGCCAGCGGAGAGACTCGCCATTACGCGTTGCGTAATGCGCCTCTGACCCGCGTTCGGTTCAGCCCTGGCGACACCATTAGTCACCATGAAGGCTGGGGGCTGACCGTATCCAGCGTCCGCGAGGAAGATGGACTGCTGGTCTACACCGGGTTAAAGGAAAATAACGAGTCGGCAGAATTCGCCGAAACAATGCTCGACAACTTCATCCAGTTTCGACTTGCCAGCGACCGGCTATTTGCCAGTCAGATAGATCCTCTACCCTGGTTCAGCTTGCGTTACGAAAGCTTGCGCCACCATTGCCGTATTCAAAACTCGCCGCTGCTCGGCCTGGCCGGAGTACGCACCCAGCCGATCGAGCACCAGCTTCATATCGCCCGCGATGTAGCCGACCGGATTGCGCCACGGGTACTGCTCGCCGACGAAGTCGGACTGGGCAAGACTATCGAAGCGGGCCTGGTCATTCACCGCCAGTTACAGACCGGCCGAGTCAGACGCGTACTGATCGTGGTGCCGGAAAATCTGCAGCATCAATGGCTGGTCGAGATGCAGCGGCGTTTCAATCTGAGATTCGCGTTGTTCAACATCGAACGCTGCCAGGGCGCTGAAGACAATCCGTTCGAAGAGGAACAACTGGCGCTTGTCGCATTGGAATTCCTCCTCGACAACCCATTTGCGCGGCAGTGTCTGCAGGCTAGCGACTGGGATATGCTGGTGGTCGATGAAGCCCACCATTTGGTCTGGGATGAAGACGAACCCAGCCCAGAGTATGAACTGGTCGAACAGCTTGCCAAACGAATCCCCAGTGTACTGCTGCTGACCGCCACGCCTGAACAGCTCGGCCAGGCCAGCCACTTTGCCCGTCTACGGTTACTGGACCCGGATCGATTCCATGACTTGGAGACGTTCCGCAACGAAACCGCCAGTTATCAGCCCGTGGCGGAAGCAGTACAAACACTGCTGGACACCAAACTCTTGACCCCCTCCGAGCGTGAGGCCATCAGTCGCTGGCTCGGTGGTGCAGCTGATGAGTTGCTCGAGAAACTCGAGAAAACCGATAGCCATGCGACCGAGGCCCGCGATAGCTTGATACGTCAGCTACTGGATCGTCATGGTACGGGCCGGGTGCTATACCGCAATACACGCGCTGCGATCTCCGGCTTTCCCGAGCGACAACTGCATGCACACCCCCTGGCCTGCCCTGAGCTTTATCTGGACCTGCAGGGCCGTAGCGCGCTTTACCCCGAGACAGACTTTCAAAGCAGCACAGAAGTCACCTCAGCACCCTGGTGGCAGGAAGACCCGCGGGTTGCCTGGCTGATTGACACCCTGAAGACGCTCAAACGCAGCAAGGTGCTGGTTATCTGCGCTAACGCAGGCACTGCAATGGACCTGGACGACGCTTTGCGCGTGCGCAGCGGCATTCCCGTCGCCGTATTCCACCAAGGTATGTCAATTATCGAACGTGACCGCGCAGCGGCGTTTTTCGCCGACGAGGAATTTGGCGCCCAGGTATTGATCTGCTCGGAGATTGGCAGTGAAGGACGCAATTTTCAGTTTGCCCATCACATGGTCATGTTCGACTTGCCGACCCATCCCGACCTACTCGAGCAGCGTATTGGACGTCTAGACCGAATTGGTCAGCAGCACACCATCGAACTGCATGTGCCCTATCTGCAAGATACTTCTCAGGAGCGCCTGTTTGTCTGGTATCAACAGGCGCTTAATGCGTTCGAGGCAACCTGTCCGACCGGCAATGCATTGCAGCATGAATTCGGCGGCCAACTTCAGCAGCAACTGGACAGCCCTCATCCCGAAGACTGGACCGCATTACTCGCTGAGGCCCGTAACCGCCGACTAGAGCTCGAAGACGAGCTGCACGCTGGTCGCGACCGATTGCTGGAGATTCATTCACGGGGTCATGGCGACGCGCAAAAGATGATTGAGACCATCGAGAAGCAGGATAATGACTTCCAACTGGCTATCTATATGGAACGCTTGTTCGATGTCTTTGGTATCGACAGCGAAGACCATTCCGACAATGCACTCATCCTCAGGCCCGGCGAGCGGATGCTGGACGCCAGCTTCCCGCTGGGCGATGAAGAAGGCGTGACGATCACTTACGATCGTGAGACGGCACTCACCCGCGAAGACATGCAGTTCATCACCTGGGAGCATCCAATGCTTCAAGGCGGCATGGATCTGGTACTGGCCGGCAGCATGGGTAATAGTGCCGTAGCCGTGCTCAAGAACAAGGCGCTCAAGCCCGGGACGCTGCTGCTCGAATGCTTGTTTGTGAGTGAGGCTATCGCGCCTAGAGCTTTGCAGCTGCAGCGTTATCTGCCCCCGACGCCTGTCCGCTGCCTGCTGGATGTCAATGGTAATGATCTTGCCGCCAAGGTCGCGTTCGATACGCTGGACGCCCAACTGGACAGCGTGCCACGTCATCTGGCAACCAAAATCGCGAAAAGTCAGCGCGACCTCATACAGACAATGCTTAACAACGCTGAAGTTCTCGCCGACGTGCAACATGACCGGTTGGTTGAGGAAGCGGGTCGCCGTTTCACGATGGACCTAGATGAAGAAGTGAATCGACTGAAAGCACTGCGCGACATCAATCCGACGGTACGGCCCGAGGAAATCCTGACGCTGGAAAGGCACAAGGCTGAAGGTCTGTCGCTGCTGAATCAGGCCAAGATCCGCCTGGATGCGATCCGTGTGCTGGTGGTTGGCTGACCGCTAGAGCGGACAGACCAATCCTAGAAAATGCTGAAGCTCTTCTCGCTTGGCTGTTGCATCACGATAACCAAGCGCAATCAGCTCCTGGCAGTATTGCGCCTCGAACAGCAGGTAGCTCAGCACACTACCCCCGGACGCCCGGGTTGCACCGCTACCACGCAGAAACGTGCGCAGAGATGCAGGCAACAAACGGCGATGGCGCGCGGCGATCAGGTCCAGTGGCTCGCTTGGCGCAATGATCATGATATCCACGGGCAACAGGCCCTTGCCATGCTGACGCGCGCCTTCAGGCATATGGTGCGCCAATCGATTCATTCGCTCAAGCAGCTCCAGATCACTCTCGAGATTGTCAACAAAGGTGCTGTTGAGCAAATGACCGCCCATTTGCGCCAGCGTTGGCGGCAGCGCGCTGGTCGTTTTTCTGACACTCCGTCCGGTGTTAACCGTATCGTATAAATTATCCGACAGGCCAATCACCAACACCCGATCAGCGCCCAGATGCAGTGCCGGACTGATCGGCGCCCGCTGGCGAACTGCACCGTCGCCAAACCATTCGCGCCCCAACTTGACTGGCATGAACAGCAGTGGGATGGCAGCCGAAGCCATCATGTGATCAATACCCAGCTGCGTCTGCACGCCTACCCGACGATGGCGACTCCAGGGCTTGATACGCTCATGGCTCTGATAAAAGCTAACGGATTGGGCTGACTGATAACCGAAAGCGCTCAACGAGACGGCTCGCAAATGGCCTTTACTCAAGGCCCCCTCGATCCGGCCAAACTGCAGATGCTTCTCCAACAGATGCCGCAAGGGCCGATTATCCAATAGCGAAGTTGGCACACTGCGACCAATCCCGAACAGGTTGGCCCCAGTCCAGCGAAGCGCTTGGGCTACCACCCCCGGCCAATCGGAACGATAAACCTGATTGCAACGAAAATTCGACCAGACATGGCTCAGTCGCGCTATACCGTTACTGAAGTCGCTGGCATTGGTCGCCAAGGCCAGTGCATTGATAGCCCCGGCTGACGTTCCACAGATCACCGGGAACGGGTTGACTGCGCTATCTGGCAGCAATTCTGCAATCACCTGCAAAACGCCAACCTGATAAGCGGCGCGGGCACCACCGCCGGCAAGCACCAGCCCGGTGGTGCCTGGCACACATTCCGCCGGTTCAATCGTATCGCTCACGGAAGTATCCTGGGCTTGCGCTTGCGCTTGGGCCGCCGGGCATAGAGTCGCTCTTGCCCCTCGGGCCGCGTCTTAAAGCGTCGATGCACCCACATGTACTGCTCCGGCTGTTCAAGAATCACCTGTTCAATCCATTGATTGATCCGCAACGCATCGGCCACTTCATCGCCAACGGGGAAATCTGTAAGCGGTGGATGCACGGTGAGCTGATAACCTTGCCCATCCGGCAGCCGCGTTTGGATAAACGGAACGACCTGAGCCTTACCAAGGCGAGCAAAGGTACTGGTCGCCGTTACTGTGGCCGCCATTACGCCAAAAAACGGTACAAAAACACTCGCCTTACGACCGTAATCCTGGTCTGGTGCGTACCAGATTGCACGGCCTGCACGCAGGGACTTGAACATCGCGCGGACATCTTCACGTTCGATGGCCCTGGCATCAGCATTATGCCGCTCACGACCGCGACGCTGCACCAGATCAAACACCGGATTACGATGCTCTCTATACATGCCATCGATTGTGACTCGCTGCCCAAGCAAGGCTGCACCCAGCTCCAGAGTGGTGAAATGCAATGATATCAACACCACCCCCTGCCCTGCCGCGGCGGCTTGCTGCAGGTGCTCCAAACCATCAACTCGTGCCAACCGCCTTAATCGATCAGAAGGCCACCACCACGCAATAGCTGTTTCGAACAGCGCAATACCGTTGGATTCGAAGTTGTCACGCAGCACTTGCGCGCGGCACTCATCGGACCATTGTGGGAAACACAGCGCGAGATTGATCTCAGCAACGCGACGGCGACCCGGCATGAATATAAGCATCCCCCTACCGAGGAGTCGTCCCATGGCCATGAGGACAGCGTACGGCAGGCGCACCACCAACCAAAGCACACCCAACCCGAACCAGAGGGGCCAATATCGAGGATGCAACAGGGCCGGACGAAAAACCGGAGCACTCATAAGCAAAGCCATTTAGCTAAAAGATGCATTCTACCCAAGCGGCGCGCAGCTTGCGATCAACGCGGTCAATCTATATAAGTGTGCCCACAAACTGTGCTGCGTGGATCTGAAATGACTGCTGATACCAATCTCGACCTCCTGGATAACGAACCCGTATTCAATTTGAAGGGGGGAATGCTGACCGTTACGGTAATCGAAGTTGTCCGTTTGGACACCGGCCGTTTTGCCCGACAACTTGGGGATAAAGCAGCCCAGGCACCCAATCTGTTCCGTGATACGCCCGTAGTGCTTAGTCTGGAGAAGCTTGACGCGCACATGAACGTCAGCACCCTGGCCGGGTTACTGCAGATATGCCGGAACCATGGGCTGCTACCCGTAGCACTTCGTGGCAGCGAGAACTTTCGCCCGCTAGCGCAGCAGAGCGGCCTGGTACTGATGCCACCAAACCGTGGCAGAGAGCGGGCGGTGGACATACCGATGAACACCGAAATACCCCCCGCAGCGCCAGCGCCAGACTCTCAGTCGCCGCCGAGCCAGAACAAAATTGTTACCCAACCCATTCGTTCAGGACAGCAGGTCTATGCGCCGGGCGGCGACCTCATAGTGATGGCGCCTGTCAGCGCTGGCTCCGAATTGCTCGCCGACGGCAACATTCACGTCTACGGCCCTCTACGAGGCCGCGCACTGGCGGGCGTGCGAGGCGACACTGATGCGCGGATTTTCTGTCAGTCGCTGGAAGCCGAAATGGTCTCCATCGCCGGCCAATACAAGGTAGCCGAAGACCTTCGCAAGGAAGCGCTCTGGAAGACCGCAGTGCATGTCTATCTGGAGGGTGACAGCTTGAAGATAACGGCCCTATGACTGATACTGTGCAACAATTGGTGGACGCCCGAAAACCGTAGCCTAGGGCCACTACAAGGCTTCTCGCGAAACATCGTCGCGGCGCATCCAGATCACTAAAACTAATGGACAGGAAGGTCATTTTGGCTAAGATTATTGTCGTCACCTCAGGTAAGGGCGGCGTTGGCAAAACAACTACCAGCGCCGCCATTGGTACCGGGCTTGCCCTTCGCGGATTCAAGACCGTTATCGTCGATTTTGACGTCGGCTTGCGCAACCTTGACCTGATCATGGGTTGCGAGCGCCGAGTGGTTTACGATTTCGTCAACCTGATCAACGGCGACTCCAATCTCAACCAGACCCTGATCAAGGATAAACGGTGCGACAAGCTGTTCATCCTGCCTGCCTCGCAGACACGCGACAAGGACGCGCTAACTGAAGAAGGCGTCGAGCGCGTGCTCAACGAGCTGAAGGAGACCTTCGACTACATCGTCTGCGACTCACCCGCAGGTATCGAGAAAGGCGCCCACCTGGCAATGTATTTTGCCGACGAAGCGGTGGTTGTGACCAATCCTGAGGTCTCGTCGGTACGCGATTCAGACCGCATGCTCGGCCTGCTCGCAAGCAAATCGCGCCGCGCCGAGAACGGCGAAAAAATCCGCGAACATCTGTTGCTAACCCGCTACAACCCGACCCGAGTGGCCAATGGTGAAATGCTCTCAGTAACCGACGTCGAGGACATCCTCTCGATCCCGTTGCTGGGCGTTATTCCCGAGTCCCAAGCAGTATTGAAAGCATCCAACCAGGGCGTACCGGTAATCATGGATGATACGAGCGATGCAGGCCAAGCCTACAGCGATGCAGTCTCCCGTCTGCTAGGTGAAGAGACTCCTCACCGGTTCCTCGAAGAGGAAAAGAAAAGCCTTCTGCAGCGCCTGTTTGGAGGTCGCGGATGAGTATTTTCGATTATTTCCGTGACCGAAAAAAGCCGCCCAGTACGGCGTCCACGGCCAAGGAGCGACTACAAATCATTGTTGCCCACGAGCGGGGGCAGCGGTCCCAGCCTGATTACCTGCCGCAATTGCAGCAGGAACTGATCGACGTGATCAGCAAATACGTGAAGATAGACCGTGATCAAGTGCACGTTGCTCTGGAGAATCAGGACGACTGTTCGATCCTGGAACTGAACATCACGCTGCCCGAGCGCCTCTGAGTCATCACCAGGCACCCTCGACGGGTGCCTGGAAACACTTCGGTAAACCGATGCCATTAACCGATATCGCGATCCTGCATGCGGACCCCGCCTTCCTGATTGTCTGCAAACCCTCTATGTTGCTCTCGGTGCCCGGTCGTGCCGAGGACAATAAGGACTGTCTGATTACCCGCCTGCAGAACAACGGCTATCCAGAAGCCCGTATCGTGCATCGCCTCGACTGGGAGACATCCGGCCTGCTGGTACTGGGCCGTAATGCCGAGAGTCATCGCGAACTGTCGCGTCAGTTTCACGACCGCGAGACCGAGAAGATGTATGTCGCTCTGTGCTGGGGTCAACCCGACGCGGACAACGGCCACATCGACCTCCCGTTGCGTTATGATCCGCCAACCAAACCACGGCACGTAGTGGATCATGATCTGGGTAAACACGCACAAACCTTCTGGCGCGTAGTGGATCGGCAGCCGGCATATTGCCGGGTCGAACTGACGCCCATTACCGGCCGTTCGCATCAGTTGCGCGTGCACATGCTGTCTATCGGCCACCCGCTCCTCGGTGACCAGCTGTACGCCCATCCAGGGGCGCTGGCAGCATGCCCCCGTCTGGCCCTGCATTCTGCCCGACTGGGCATCAGTCACCCGGTAACAGGTGAACGAATGGTATTCGACAGCCCAGCTCCTTTTTGAGCCGACATGCCACACCGGAGCATACACATGAACCATAGCGCTACCAACCAGCAACTCGCAGAGTTCATTCAGACCTCTCCGACACCCTTTCACGCCACCCTGAATATGGCTGACAGACTCGTGGCAGCAGGCTTCGAACAGCTTGATGAACGGGCGGATTGGCAGCTGCAACCAGGCGGGCGCTATCTGGTAACCCGCAACGGATCATCACTGATCGCCTTCATTCTGGGCAACCTGGAACAGGGTCTGCGACTGGTCGGCGCACACACCGACAGCCCCTGCCTTCGCGTCAAGCCGCAACCTGAAATAAACCAGCAGGGGCTCTGGCAACTCGGCGTAGAGGTCTACGGCGGAGCGCTGTTTGCGCCCTGGTTTGATCGAGATCTGTCCTTGGCGGGACGCGTCACTTTTCGTACTACCCATGGTGACATGCAGAGCCGGCTGATCGATTTCCGCCGGCCAATAGCCACGATCCCCAGCCTGGCTATCCACCTGAACCGGGGTGTCAATGATGCTCTGTCCATCAATGCTCAGACCGATCTACCACCGATCGTGGCACACTGCCTGGAGCCTGAGCGCGATCTGCGCGATATTCTCCGCACGCAACTGGTTCACGAGCATGCCGAATGCTCGGTGGAGCAAGTACTGGACTACGAGCTGAGTTTCTATGACACCCAGCCACCCAGCACCCTAGGGCTCGAAGATGATTTTTTCAGTTCGGCGCGTCTGGACAACCTGCTCTCCTGCCATGCCGGCCTGACCGCCTTGCTCGCCAGTGACGCCGGGCAACCCTGCATACTGGTGTGTACCGACCATGAGGAAGTGGGCTCGAGTTCGGCCTGCGGCGCCGACGGCCCCTTTCTCGAGGATGTGCTAAAACGCATCCTGCCTGATGAATGCGAGCGCATCCGCAGCATCCAGCGTTCCATTCTGATTTCGGCAGACAACGCCCATGCCGTACACCCCAACTTTGCAGACCGACACGATGGCAATCACGGCCCAAAACTGAACGCGGGGCCAGTCATCAAAATCAACAGCAACCAGCGTTATGCGACCAACAGCGAGACATCCTCGTTCTTTCGCGAGCTGTGCGCGCAGGTTCAGGTGCCCGTTCAGAGTTTCGTGGTGCGCAGTGATATGGGCTGTGGCAGCACGATCGGCCCAATTACCGCAAGCAGGCTGGGCGTGCGTACTGTGGATATTGGTGTACCAACGTTTGCCATGCACTCGATCCGGGAAATGGCCGGAAGCCGGGATACCGATTACCTGATACGGGTATTGACGCAGTTCTTTAACGCCACCCAACTGATCTGAAATCATGATAAAGCGCACGGTACCCATTGCCTTTCAGACAGTGTGAGTACCGTGCAAATCCAGGCTTTACTCTCTGACGAGTATCACCTTGCCAACGATCTGATCGGCGGCAAGCTCGGCAAATGCCTCCTCTGCCTGATCAAACCCAAAGGTCTTTGCAACCATGGGCTTGAGTTTGCCCTCGGCAAACAGCGGCCAAAGGCGCTCTTCCATCCGCGCGAGCAGACCCGCCTTAAAGTCGGCATCTCGCGTGCGCAGTGTTGAGCCGATCAACGTAATACGTTTCATCAACATTTTCGCCAGATCCAGCTTGGCTTCACGGCCGCCCATCAGACCGATGAGCACCCAACGTGCATCTAGACCCAACAAATCGAGATGATCGCTAGCGTAGTTGGCACCCACCGGATCAAGCGCAACCTGAAAAGGCCCCTCGGACTGCAGAGAAGCAATACCGTTTTGACGAATAACACCCCCCGTCGCACCCAGTGCCTTGCACGCTTCCAGCTTTTCCTCACTGCCCAGCGTCACCCAGCACGGGTTACCAAGCGCTTTGCACAGCTGGACGGCGGCAGTCCCGACTCCGCTGGCACCAGCATGAATCAGTACCTTCTCACCTGGTTTGGCAGCACCCAGCTCAAATACATTGAGCCATGCGGTACTGAATACTTCAGGGATCGCCGCAGCATCAGCCCAGCTCAAGCCAGCCGGAACCGGTAGCAGGTGCCGCCCGTCGACCACTACCTCGTCAGCCATTCCGCCACCGGCAAGCAGCGCGCAGACACGATCACCCTTTTGCCAACGGCTGGATCCACTGACCTCAATGACCTCACCAGCACACTCCAGACCCAATACCGGCGTCACACCAGCCGGAGGCGGGTACATGCCGCCTTTTTGTAACAAATCTGCTCGATTAAGCCCAGCAGCCTTAATAGCCACCCGCACTTGTCCTGTCGTCAGCTCTACAGCGGGCTGCTCGCGCCATTGAAGCGCGCCGCCCTCAGCTTGCAATCCTCTCACAGTGCCTCCATAGTAAAATATCAACTAAATAAAGATGGGAACCAAGACTCGCCTATCGAGACTAAACTTGCAATTGCTCAATTCTTTCTCCTCCCGGAAGCGACAACTCTTGATGAAATTATCCAATCTCCTGCGCTCAACCTGTTTCGTTGCGCTGTTTGCCACCGGCTTCGGTGCTCTGGCAGCAGATCAACCTACTCCCATCGACTTCGACAGCCTGCAGCCTACTCGCGAGCAAATGCTAGCCAGTCTCAATACGGTCGAACTACTACGCCGACATCATTACAACAAAGTCCGCCTGGACGATGCCTTGTCCGAGACAATTTTCGATACCTACATGAAGAACCTCGACCCGCAACGTAGCTTGTTCACTGCCGCTGATGTGCAGGTATTTGAAGAATATCGCCACAGCATGGATAACTTGCTGCTGGCTGGCGACCTTAGTGTCGGCTTTGCCATGTACAAGCGTCAAATGGAGCGGCTTGAGGAACGACTCGAATATGCCCAGGGATTGATCGAAGGCGATCTCGCCACCCTCGATTTTTCCAGCGATCAAGACATACTGATTGATCGCGAAGAAGCGGCCTGGTCAACCGACGAGGCCGATCTTGTTCAACTCTGGCGCAAGCAAATCAAAGATGAAGTGTTGCGGATGAAAATAGCCGGACGTGACATGAAGACCATTCAGGAAATGCTCGGCAAGCGCTATAAGGGTCAACAGCTCCGCCTGTCGCAAACCCGCAGTGAAGACGTCTTCCAGAGCTATATCAACGCCTTTGCTCAGGTCTACGATCCGCACACCCAGTATATGTCGCCGGAAACCGCGGAGAATTTCGACATCAATATGAGCTTATCGCTCCAGGGTATTGGTGCCGTGCTGCAAAGCGACGACGAATACACCAAGATTACCCGCCTGGTACCCGCCGGCCCAGCTGCCAAGAGCCAGCAACTGGCACCAGCCGACCGGATTATTGGCGTAGGCCAGGGCAATGGCGAAATAGTTGATGTTGTGGGCTGGCGTCTAGGCGAAGTCGTCAAACTGATTCGTGGGCCAAAAGGGTCGGACGTTCGTCTGGAGGTCATTCCCGCGAGCAATCCGCCGACTGACCTGTCAACCCGCAAGGTCTCTCTGGTGCGTGAGGAAATAAAACTTGAAGATCAGGCCGCCAAATCCACGGTACTGGAATTCAGTGTTGGCGACGATACGCAACGCATCGGGGTTATTCAAGTACCCGGCTTCTATATTGACTTCAAGGCATACCGCCGGGGCGACGATGACTACCGCAGCACGACCCGCGACGTGCGGCGCCTGCTGACCGAACTGCAAGAGAAGAAAGTCGATGGTATTGTTCTGGATTTACGCAACAACGGTGGTGGTTCGCTACAGGAAGCAACCGAACTCACTGGCCTGTTCATCGATCAGGGACCTACCGTACTCGTACGGGATACCCAGGGCGATGTGCAGGTACTCGACGATCCGGAGACCGGTGTAGCCTACTCAGGGCCAATGGCCGTACTGGTCAATCGCCTGTCCGCCTCCGCATCAGAGATTCTGGCGGGCGCGCTGCAGGACTATGGTCGAGCGCTCATTATCGGCGAACCCACATTTGGCAAGGGTACAGTTCAATCAATCCAGCCGCTCAACCACGGCGAACTGAAACTGACGCTGGCGAAATTCTATCGTGTGTCGGGACAAAGCACCCAGCACCGCGGCGTAGTTCCTGACATTCACTATCCGTCGCTGCTGGAAGCAACTGATATCGGTGAGAGTAATCTACCCGGCGCCCTCCCTTGGGATACCATTGCGCCAGCCAAGTATGACGCCGACGGTCACCTAGCTCCCTTCATCAACCAGCTCTCGGAGCGTCATAAGGTGCGTGCAGCCTCGGATCCCGAATTTGCTTACACTCTCGCCAGGCTTGATCTGAACCGCACAGTTGAAGAGCGTAAGTACTTACCCCTTAACGAGGCAAAACGCCGGGGCCAGCAGGATGCCTTCGATGCCAGCCTGCTTCTACTCGAGAACGCGCGACGCACTGCGCGCGGTGAAGAGCCTCTAGACAAACTGGACAAGGACGATCCACTGACCGAGATCAGTCCTGCGATGGCAGGGGTCGATGAAGAATCAATGCAGGAAGATCCTTTCCTGTCGGAGACTGGCAAGATTCTGATCGACCTGCTGCAACTTCAGCATCAACTGGCCCGCGCGAGTTAAGCCTAAGCCCTCAAGATCCGACCAATACCCTGCTGCCTTCAATGGCAGCAGGGTATTATTTTGACTATCCATGCTCGTAACGCATGCGCCGTAACGTCCCTGTAACACCCCCCGCACACAGTAAAGCCCCAATGCGGCGTGCGTGCCCGACGCAAGAAAGCCGAACATTGCTGCGCGGAGTGCATGATGAAAACGCTGGAAAAGCTCACGGATATTATTCACGGCGGCCTTGTCACGGTACTGTTTCAGCCTATCGTATCGATGGTAGAACGACGCGTTGTCGGTTACGAGGCCCTTAGTCGCGGCCCCTCCAATAGTCCGCTGCACTCGCCACTGGTTTTATTCGCCGCAGCGCGGCAATTCGGCATGCTAACCGAGCTGGAAATGCTCTGTCGGCACAAGGCGGTAGAAGGCTTCAGTCAACAGGAACTCCCAGGCCGGCTGTTTCTCAACGTATCGCCTGAAAGCCTGCTCGAAAACCAGCACTATCCAGGCCGCACGCTGGCCATGCTCGAAGCGGTGGGCATGTCTCCCCAGCAAGTGGTCATCGAGTTAACCGAACAGGCCCCGATCGATAACTTCGAATTGCTTTACAGCGCACTTCATCACTATCGCGACATGGGATTTTCTATTGCCCTGGATGATCTGGGAGCAGGCTACTCGAGCCTGCGCTTATGGTCTGAACTGCACCCTGAATTCGTCAAGATAGATCGACATTTCATCGACGGAATCCATCTGGACCGTGTCAAACGCGAGTTCGTCGGGTCCATTCTAGATATGGCCAAAGCATCCAGTGCCCACATTATCGCGGAGGGAATCGAATTACCCGAGGAGCTGGAGGTACTTCAGGAGATGGGCATAGATTGGATTCAGGGCTATCTGCTTGGCCGACCGGAAACCCATCCCCCGTCTTGCCACAAAACACTTCTGGAGAAGCTTGAACCCTGCGATCAACGCATTGCCAGCGAACCCGGTTTGCAGAGCCTGCTGATCAAGGTTGGCAGCGTGCCCCATAATGAAACAGTCAGCAACGTGTTAGCCCGCTTCGATCAGCAGGCCAGCCTCAATAGCCTGGCGGTAGTCGACGACGAGGACCGTCCGATCGGGACTGTGCACTTTCACCGGTTGAGTCAGACAATGCTGCGACCTTTTGCCAAAGAGTTGCAGAGTCGCAAGGCGATCAGTCAGATAATGGATACCGAGTGCCTGGTTGTCGACATCCAGCAGAGCCTGCAACGCATCAGCCGTCTGCTGACCAGCCGAGCACGCCAGCGGCTGGAAGAGGATTTCATTATCGTCAGCAATGGACGCTATCTGGGCCTGGGACGAGTGATCGACGTACTACGTCAGATCACCGAGCTCAAGATTCGTCAGGCCCGGCATGCTAATCCGCTGACCCTGCTGCCTGGCAACGTTCCGATCCATGAATGTCTGGAGCGCTTGTTGCGTAACCAGCAAGGAGCGCATTTGTGTTATGTCGATCTGGATGGCTTCAAGCCATTCAATGACATCTTCGGCTACGGTAAGGGCGATTCAGTCTTGCTGGGGCTGGCGCAGGTGCTACGTGACATCTGCGATCCGCGTTGCGATTTCGTCGGGCATATCGGTGGCGACGATTTCATGTTGGTGCTTCGCAGCACGGACTGGCGAGAGCGCCTTTACCGCCTCAACCAGCGCTTCCTGAGCTTGTCACGCCACTTTTACCGGCCGGAACATCTAGCTGACGGCGGTTTCAGCGCACCAGACCGTGACGGCCTCTGGCGCAAGCATGATCTCATGAGCATCTCGATTGGGGTCTTGCACCTCCCAGCAACCGGCCATGGCATCATTGATCCAGACGAGCTCGCGGAAAAAGCCTCACACGCCAAACATGAGGCCAAGAAATACCGGGGCTTCAGTCTATTCTGTGAAACTGTCTGCTCTGAAGACACAATCCTTGCTCCCTCATTCACGCATTGACCGCCACAACAGCACATACCGCGTGAAGGACCTGTTGTCCGGCTGCAAGTAAACGAATTGGGAATAAAGTTACCCACAGCATCTGTGGATAACTCTGTGCACAACAACTGGGAAACAGCGTCCGCCCCTGTAAAAATGGGGCTGATACAAAAGTGAATGTTTTTTGATCAATAAATAAAATCAATAAAATCAATAACTTAGTGTATTTGCCCAAAAACAGTGCAAGACTGGCGGGAAAACTTGAGTGTTACCCTATAATGTGCATAACAGTAACACTACAAGTCCGCACGGGCTCCTGGAGCACCGCGCGGGCCTTGTACACGTGTTACGCACGCCAAGCGTTACAGAGCTGTTACTCGTCGTTGGACTGGATACCCAGCAACTCCATTTCAAATACCAGAATGGAGTTTGGCGGAATCACTGGGCTCGGGCTGGCTTCGCCATAAGCCAGTTCGCTGGGGATGGTAACCTTGAGCTTGTCGCCCACGTGCATCAGTTGCAGGACTTCCACCCAACCAGGGATCACACCACTTACCGGCAGATCGACTGGCTCACCACGACTGACAGAACTGTCAAATACGGTACCGTCCAACAATTTACCTTCGTAATGCACGGTCACGACATCATCAGGACCCGGAGTGACTTCACCATCGCCTTTTTCGAGCACCTGATACTGCAGACCAGAATCAGTAGTGATAACACCTTCTACCTGGCCATTTTCTTCAAGAAAACTCTGGTTCGCTTGAAGTGCTTCTTCGCCAAGGCTCGCGGCGCGTTCTTGGGCTCGGGTTTGCAATACTTCGAACGCAGCAGTCAATTCCTCATCGCCCAGTCGACCCTCTTCCCCCGCCAGAGCATCTTTCAGGCCAAGGGCCAGTGCATCGGGATCAATATCGTTTAAGCCATCGTTCAACAGGCTTTCACCCATGTTTAAGCCAATGCCGTAGGATGCCTGTTGAATCGGATCGGACAATTCTGGTTTTTTATCGCAACCGACCAGAGCAAGGATACTCAATGCAACACCGGCTGCCAGCAGATTTCGCTTCATGCTCACCTCATTTATATGCCCTATTAGGGCTGAATGTAAAAAACCGAGCTTAACAGGGCTTAAGTAACCAAACCAGCCGCACAGGGGCAAAGTTCAGTAGCCGAGCTCAAGGCGCCAATCCGACCGATAACGTTGACTTGCGCCGTTTAATTTCACACTGTCTACAGTGTGATCACAGGAGCCAACACATGAGCGCACACGACGAAGAAACATCAGCGGGGAACGACTCACCCGTGATGAGCCTGGAACTCAAACTCAGCGAAAAGGCCAGACCTCTTTTTGAGGAGGCGGCGCGCTGTGCGCATGCGAATGGGCTGTGGGTTTCCCTCAGCTCAAGTGTCACCGAATTAGCGAACGCTGAATTGGTTCTGAGTGCACAATATCCGCAAGACGCAGCCCCTAGCAGTTACAAGCTCATTGCCGACACAGCAAACCAGGTTGTCATCCATGAGATGACGTTCAGCCGTGACGAATCCACGGACCGGCAGGAAACCCAACCTTCAGCACTAAACAACATGGTAATCGATACGCAACTCGAAGCTTTTTTCAGCAAGGCATTCGGACTGCATCTCGCCTACCTGACCGATAAGCGTCACCCCCCTGGATTCTGGTAAACACTCGCCAAGGAATCGCATTATCGCACTCACCCATACAGTACGGGGCACCGCACAACGTCAAAGGCTGGCGTTCAGAGGATGTATTGAATGGAATATCTTGATTGGGTGCAGTGGCCTGCCATGATTGTCACAGTCGCAGCGGCGTGGCTGGTTGGCTCCACGCTGAAAGGTCGGCGTGAAGTAGGCTTCTGGGTATTTATGACCAGCAATATTCTCTGGATCGTATGGGGTTTGTACGCTGATGCCTATGCACTGATCGTTTTACAACTGGCTTTGGCCGGCATGAATATCCGCGGCATGCTGAAAAACCGTGATCAAGCTAACGCTTAAAACCCCTTAATTACCAATCTGATAAATGGGCACAGACGTTCCACGCCAAGGTCATCGCGCACTCGATTATGTTTATTCCTCTGTTTTAACCTTTTCAGCCTGCTGCCGTTCGTCGGACCCGGGGAATTATTCGGTAGCGCTCGGGGTCATTTACTTCATGTTACGTATGGAGTCACCCCATGACTGACCCAACATCCAGCCTCGACAGCACATCCGCCGAAACCGGTTCCGAACGGTATGAAAATGCATCTTTTTTCGAGACGTCTACGTTTAAAACGTCGACTGAAATCAGACCCAACGGCGATCTGATGTTAATTGTCGAATCCCCTCAATACGGCGTGTATCGGCGCATAGTACCGAAGGATTTGAAGGACTCGGCCGCGCTTGTGAGCAGAATCAAACTTGACCTGATGATCCAGCATGGTGAGTTGCCGCGGACTGAAATTTTACTCGCTGCACACAAGAGTGCTATTCCCTCCTACACATTGGGTAAATTACACAAGACCCGTTATGCCAGCCTGTGGGAGGACCGCAAGATTAACAAGGAAGATCCACTGGGTTAATACGCGGCTCACATAAGGATCGTTTATAAACTCGATTTGCACACCTACAAAGTTAATCGGAACTAAATTAAAAAGCGTTGTTCCTATTATTTGAGTTTGATGAAAGTTGGATTAGCTATACTCAGGAAAAGGGTATGACTGCAATCTACAGAGTGCATCCTTATTAGCCGCTAGAACGAGGTGAATAATATGAAATTACAACAGATCTTTTACACCACCGCATTGTCATTCGCTTTGGCCGCGGGCTCTTCCATGGCTTTTGCTGAAAGCCACGCTGGCCACACCGCTTCGCCTGGGAGCGGGTCCGAAATGAGAACAGATGGTGAGCATGACGCGAGCATGAACAACAACGACGTTGAGTCCATGCGCAATGAAGCCACCGACGAAGAGATGCCCAATATGGGCAATCGTGCCGTCCCCGGCGCGCCCGACAAGGGCAAGAACCCAGATATCGACCCCGAAGCAGATCATGAAAGCTTCGTAGAGTAAATCCATTCATGCCTGGTACATATCTTGTTAAGAATGCGCCTTGAAAGAAAAATCATGGCAACTATGCTGAGAGAAATGTAATCGGTAATGGCCGAACAGGATCAGCTTAGAAAATCTTGAGCGGTAGCTTAAAGCTAGTAAATATCCTGTTAAATTTACAATCATCAGTCGAATCCATATTCAACAGATTCAACAAAAGGAAATACTATGAAATATTCCAACATTATTGGTACAGCAGCTATATCTCTTGCAATGGGTCTGACTGCACCACTGGTTGTCGCTGACATGCACGGCGACAAGGATCACATGGACAATATGGGTGACAAGACTCATATGGATGACATGAACGAAGACAAGATGCACCATGACGCACGCAATCAGTCACCCGATTCAAGCGAACTGGATGTCCGCACCGATACCAGCACTGGCATCGAAGCACGCCCAGGTTCGGACGGAACTGATAGAGACGTGCCCGGCGAGCCAAACGTAGGCCTCGAATCGGAAAATGAAGCCGGCTACTGATACAGCCAGTTTCACCAAGACGGGTAGCTAATAGCTACCCGTTTTTTTTTGCATGACACTCACTAACTCAAGGCATTGACCTTAACGTACTTAGAAGAGGACTCGGCCGCTTTGATAGACCGTGCTCAACAAATGCTGTTACGAATACCCGGCGGAGACTCCTTCAGTAATGGCTACGCGAGCAATCAGAGAGCTGATCATCAAACGCTGCTTGACCTATTCAGCCGTACTCCCAATAGCAACCTGGGAGAAGTCCTTCTTTCGCCGAGCAGTCATTACCCAGACTTGAAGAGCACCTTGTAATGGCTCGTGTTCTGCACAGCGAAGCACAAAGCATAGAAGAGTAATTGATAAATCGCGGACATAAAAAAAGCGACCTAAGTCGCTTTTTTTATCTGTGGAAGCCTAGACTTCCAACCTGCAATATGGCGCAGTGGACGGGACTCGAACCCGCGACCCCCGGCGTGACAGGCCGGTATTCTAACCAACTGAACTACCACTGCGCGTTACCTCGAGTGGTGGGTGATGACGGGATCGAACCGCCGACCCTCTGCTTGTAAGGCAGATGCTCTCCCAGCTGAGCTAATCACCCATTTGCTCTCGAAGTGGGCCGCATTCTAGGCAGCTTTTTGTCTGCTGGCAACACCTTTCTCAAAAAAAATTCTCCCCTTTTTCAATATGTTATTTATCACCGCTCATCTGCTGGTCGACTGCGCCTGGGTCAGGCACTATTGCTCCCTTTTGCGCCAGACGTGCGAGGACAACATCATGTGGTTTCGTAATCTATTGCTTTACCGTTTCAGCCAAACCGTTCCTTTCAACGAAACTGAACTGATCAGCGCACTTGAGCAACGCCTCGCCCGCTCCTGTGGCAGTCAAGAAACCCATACGCTGGGCTGGACCACTCCTTTTGGCAAGTACTCGGAAAACATCGTTCAGGTTGCAGAGGGTTACTGGCTTATTGCCCTGCGCAAGGAAGAACGCATTCTGCCGGGCAGCGTAATCCGCGAAAACCTCTCCGAGAAGGTGGACGAGATCGAAACGCGAGATTCACGCAAGGTCTACAAAAAAGAACGCGATACCCTCAAAGATGAAATTGTGATGTCACTCCTGCCAAGGGCTTTCACGCGCACTCAGACGACTCTTGCTTGCATAGCGCCGCAGGAGGGCTGGATTGCGATCGACACCTCCAGCGCCAAGCGCGCAGAAGACTTGCTGAGCCTGTTACGCGAATGCGCCGGCAGCCTTCCTGTACGCCCGATGACGGTCAAGGTCGCCCCGGGTGCCTGCATGACCGACTGGGTGAAGACTGGACAGGCGCCTGAGGGCCTTGTGGTAGGCGACGAATGCGAACTCCGCGATACCAGTGAAGATGGCGGAGTGATTCGTTGCAAACGGCAGGATCTCGCCAGCGATGAAATCCAGCAACATATCACTGCTGGCAAACAGGTCAGCCAACTGGCTTTGCAGTGGCAGGAAAAGCTCGCATTCAGTCTGGACGACAAGCTGTCAGTCAAACGGCTGCGCTTCGAAGACCTGCTGACCGATGAGGCGGATGACCAAGGCAACGATGACATGGCTAGTCAGCTGGACGCCACCCTCACGATCATGGCTAAGAGCCTTTCGGAGTTCATCCCTGCCCTGACATCAGCCCTAGGTGGAGAAGAAATCCCTCAGGGAATCTAGGCGTCTGTCGCCAACAAAACTATCCACAATATCTGTGGACAAGTGTGTGGATAGGTTGTTTGAAACGCAGCAGGAGCCATGAAATATGCGGACAAGAGTCGGAATGGTTAAAAAATGATCAATTATTTAATCAATAAAATCAATAACTTAGGATTGAGCCCGTTAATTCAGTAGGTTACGTGACACTCTGATGATTCAATGACCGCAGCGCCCAACGATTGTGCACAATGTCAACCCGAGGGCGCTCCATAATGTCTTTTCTGCACCATTGCTTATGGCATCAAACGCTGTTCCAGCCAGCGCCTGGCATCAGTAGCTGCCGCACTGCGCGGATATTCCCGAGCAACGTAGCGCAATCTTGATGCACCTGTTTCTCGCCGACCTTTCTCAATATCTCCGAGCGCCAGACGATACTCTGCCCGCGCCATGCCCTCGTGCAGCGTTTTCAAGCGGGGCGCGACTTCAGCTCGGTAGACGGACTCGGGGTACGAACGAACAAAAACAACCAATCCGTCGTGAGCCCGTCGACCCGCTCTCAGTTGTTCGGCTGCATCACCTTCAGCGAGCTCGAAGCGAGCAAAATCAGTCAATGCCAGCAGATACACGGAGTAGTCTGTGTTCGGCGCTGCATCGTGTCGTTCCTGATAGCCTGACAACAGACGCCCAACCGTTGCCAATTGGCCTTGCCGCAAGCACTGGAATGCAGCTTCCTGCTCAAGTCCCGGGTCATCAAGACGCAAGATCTGCTCAGCCAACTGTGGTTCACAACCGCTAAGACTAAGCCTGGCCCGCACTTCTACTGTTTCTGGATCTTCACCGGGGCTTCTGGTTGAAGTGCCAGCGCAGCCCACCAGGCCGGCGAATAGAATCAACAACAAGGTAGTACGCATCAATGGTTCTCCTGAGAAAGTGGGCCCGAGTACGTCATTGCAAACGCGCCTGCCAGGTTATCCATCCATCGCTTGCCGGCTGGCCAAGCAACGTCAGGCCGCCGACTAGACCCGGCTCAGCGGTTGCTCTCGCTTGCAACCTCGTGTCAAGCACCATGGCCTGACCTGGCCGCCAACGGGCACCGCCTTGCAGCCCCAGAGGACCGCCTTGGTCGGAAAACGTGAACTGCAGCCATCCGTCGTTTTCATCCAGATCCGCAGTCAAATCCCCTAGTGCCAGCGCCGTTGGCAGCCCCCCTGCAGCGCGTTCCCATACTAAACGACCATCGGCTCGCACTACATGCTCCATGTCTTGCAGCTCAAGCACTGGGACGTCCAGCAGCCAGGTACCCTCGAGCAGGAATGGCGCCTTGTTTACCGAGGCCATAGCTGCCGCATCCAGATGGCCCCTCACATTCTCAAGAATCAATGTTCCCGCACCCGCCTGCAGGGTGGCGCGTACATCACCGTTACGCGGCATCCAGGCGAGGTCGAGTTCGATCGCGGCGCTCAATAGTCCCGTAGGACGCCACGACCAGGTCAATGCACCCTGATCAATACCCTCGACCGCGATTCGGTTAACCCGGCCCGACCAGAGTGTGCCCGTGAGCCCAACCAGCTCGACCTGTGCTGGTAATTGACTCTGCACTCGGCTCCATACAAAACTGGCAGGCAAATTCCAAACCAAACTGAACAGATAGAGCGCCAGACCCAGCACTGTCAGTCGCTTCCAGTTCATTTTTTTCAACATCAGCGCGGCTCCACAAGGACGCGGGCCGACACCATACCCGGCTCAGCAATCGCATCCACAGCCAGCTGGCTGACGACGAGACCCTGGCGCTGCTCCAGCTCTGCGAGCCAGCGAACCAGAGTGTCGAATGCGATGGCGTCAAACCAAAGACGCGCGCCCTTACCCTCCGGTTGCACACGCTCCATTGCCGCCTTTATCCCGGCGGCGTTAGCGGACACCTCAATCAGCGTCAGCACCGAGCCACCGGCACTGGCTACGCCAGGCTGATTGTCCCGCTGTATGCCGGCCCGGCGCCGCACCTCGACTGCAGTTTGCTGCATCCAGGTATGATCGGCCGTCAACTGCATCACCTCCCGACGCAGTTCCGTCCGCTGATTGACGACTGGCTCGACAACCAGCAACCAGAGCGCCAGTAACCCGAGGACAGCGAGTCCGATGATCAAAATGATACGTTCACGCGGAGCCAGGCCGGCCCACCAATGATTCATGATCCCCTCCTGGATATCTTCAAGCGCGCTGTGACACCGTCAGTCCCAGAGTCAGCGCCCTGTAAAATCTCTTGTAGTTGCGGCTTCGCGGCCAAGCCGGCGCGCAGGGTCTCCAGCTCGGCAAAGGAGGCGAGCTGGATCTCGATTTCAACTTCAGCGGGCGTCGACCTGAACTGTTTTATACTAGCGCTATCGGTTTGCGCGATGACACCCAGCGCTTCATAAAGCAGCGCGCCACCGCCTTGCCCGGAACTGCCCGGCGCACTGCCCTCCAACACCTGACGAAACTGCGTGACTGGCTGCACCATGCGACTGTTGGGCAAACTGTTGTTAAATGTCGTCTCGATGCTCGCCACTAGCTGGTCTCGCTCACGCGCCAGTATCAGCCATTCAAAACTGAACTGGGCGAGCAGCACCGCCACAAGCACACCTGCCGCTATCAGTGGCGGACGCATTTTTCGCCAGGGCGGTGCAGCTAAGCTGGTAGCAAAAACGCCCGCCAGCAGATTCAGCGGTGGGCTGGGCTGCAAACAATAGCCAAGAGCACCCTGCAGATCGACGGTCGTAGGGACTTGGGTGAAATCCACCGCAGAATCAGCCTCCAGACCCAGCTCATCACGCGAGAAACCGCTGGCCTGAATAATGCGATCATCCTCAGGCAAGGTACCTAGACGCCGCTTGAGCCAGAGACCGAGCATCCCGGTCTCGATAAGTACCGGCTCTTCATCACGGGCAGTAACGAGCGCCTGGGGAATGTCGCAGGGCCACGGCGAGCGCCTGATGATCAAGCCCTGATCCGGCGTCTCACCAGCGTGCAAAGCCGGCAACGGAATAAGAGCCTCGAGACGCCACTGACAGCTTGCAAAAAGCGCCTGCCAACGCTCCATGCTGGCCGCTTCCACCACAGCAGCGGCTAGACGACCATCACTACGACGCGGACCGGGCACACAATGCAATAACTCGAGGTCCTGACTCAATTGGTCTTCAAGGGCGAATGGTAGCGCCGCACGAATTGAAGCCGAGCCGCGCATCGGCATCGTCAGACGATACAGACTGACTGCTGTGGCAGGCGCCAAGGCGCGCAACCGTTGACCCGCAAAGCGCAGTTTCAGCACCTGCAAAGTATCCTGTCCGTGCTCAGGGGGACTGCCGTCGCGCTCAAGCCGCCACCAATGCAGTGATGCTGTCTCTAAGCTGTCGTCCTGAAGGTCATCGGGTAGTAACACTATCAACATGATTCGATCCGTTCTCGTCAGGGCTCGCAGGCCGTTTGTTCTCTGAGGACCACTTTGCCGTTTGCTGCATCAATCAACGAGCATTGATAAAAGCGTCGCGGGCCAAATTCGGCAACCAATTCCAGTCGCATGTACCAGGGTGACTGCTCGCCCGATGGGCGATCAGCAAAGATATCTTTGATCAAGTCCGAACTGCGCTTCAGGTCAATCGGACTGCTCCGTCCAGGGTACGCAACGACATAGGGAGCCAAGGCTTGCCAGGCTTCACTGGTCATTCCCAGTACGGAATTAAGCTCGGAGGCGACCAGCATGTCGCGATTACCCGATACTCGGGCGGGCTCCGCTCCGCGATAGGCCGGGTCATCCGTCTCAGGATCCATCCAGTCCGTTACCGCCAGAGCCAGCTGGGCACCTGAAGGCATTGCTGCTCCAGTCTCGGCCCCTACTTGGTCTACCAGACGCGCAAAATAACCCTGCTCGGCCTCATCGGCGCCGGCTAGAGCATTGAGGTTATAGCGGCACTGCATATTGTCCACGGTTACTTGTAACTCCACGCCATCCACCGAGAATGACAGCGGCGGTGAGCGACAGGTATCCCAGAGCAGGTCATCCGGACCATCTATACGCTCAAGAAATTGCAGTACCATCTTTTCGCCGCCAATGGCGATATGCCGAGACTGGTCTCGTTCAAACACGGCACTGGTGCGGCGAATGTCCACTTGGCTGCGCAGCGCCATTGCCACTGCCGCCGTCACCGCCAACGCCACTACGAGTAGCGCAGTGAGCAGTGCGACGCCCTTCTGCCGTCTGGCTGGAGCCTTGCGATGTTTATTTATCAAAAGCCCACCGTCATCATCCGGCGGATAATTCCATATCCCGGTAGATCCAACACAATCTCAACAGCAAGGGGCAGTTGTGCTGTCGTGGGATCAGCGTCAGCCGCCGGCCAGGTATCAATTCGCTCTAGTCCAGCCTGGGTCCGCACAACCAGAGCAAAACCACTTTCGGTTCCCAGCAACTCATCCTCGGCCACCAGTTCACCGAACGGCTGGACTCTTGCACTGTCCGCATCAACGATATCGACTCCTGGCCACAGTTGACGCTCCAGCCCGCGATCGGTGATCAACCATGCGGTGCGGCGCAATCGTTGATCGCCCCCGGCGCCGGCGCGAACCAGTTCCAACAATTTTGCATCACCGCCGGCGCGCAACCGCAAAGACGGCAGGCGATCAGCATATTCGTCGCGCACCGCAATGGAGACGACCTGAGCCAGGTCGCGCTCCAGAACGCTGAGTGTCACTTGTAGATCGGCCAGTCGTTGCGCGTGTACCTGAGTGACCTGGTCGGCCGTCAATACCGCACGCAAACCGCCATAGGCCACCACGCTCATAATCGCGAACACAGCCATCGCGATCAGCATTTCCAGTAATGTAAAGCCCCGCTCGCGGACGCCGCGCTGATAAATCATGGCAGCATAAATCCGCTGACAAAGGCACGTTGATCCTGTTCGCCCTGCTCCAGCAACCAGAGCCGAATATCTACACGTTTGACTGACGGCAATGGGATGGGTGACTGTGGCGTGTAATTGCTTATCTCCACTCGATAACCGTAACGAAATGGACCCATCTGAGTGTCACCGCTGCGATTGCCCTCTGCCACCGGTCGCATGCCGGCTTCATATTCCGTCAGTAAGTTCTGGCCCGCCCAGTGCGCCAAGGTACGCTCCTGAAGATACAGCGTGTTGCGCGAATGGTCTGATCCGCCCTTGACCAACGCGGCCAGTGCAACCGCGAGAATAGTCATCGCTACTAACACTTCCAATAACGTGAAACCTTTATTCCGGGAATGCATCGAGCACCTCGATACTGCCTTCCAAGCCAATACGGATATGCCGTTGTAACGGCTTTCCGGGGACTTTCAAGGTAATGATACCCGCCGTCATTTCACCGGTATTGCCAAGACGAACCTGAGGCTCCCAGCCGCCGGTCTGCGGCAACGGCTTGCGCTCGCCATCCTGCTCCAATGCAAGCTCGATCGATCCAGGCTCGAACTGCCAGACACCTAATTGCTGGTCGACCAACGGCTGCCATTCACGAGTAGCATCGTCAAGAATGACCAATTCAAGAAAGCTGTAGCTATCCGAACGCAGGCCCAAAGCGCGCTCAGCTGAACCCGTGATCAATAGCTCATCACGTGCCAGACGCAGGACACCAGCCAAACGCTGGGCATCGGTACGTAACTGCCTCTCGGCACCATCACCAATCGACAGGGTGGCAAGACTGGCCACAATGCCCACCAACACCAACACGACCAGCAGCTCGATCAGGGTAAAACCTGATGGCGCTCGATGACGGGGGGTGTTGCCGAGCAATGACATCTTCAGCGTTGCCCATCCTGTACCACATTCCAGTTACCGATATCCGCAGCGGAGCCTTCGCCACCAGGACGCCCATCAGAGCCCAGGCTATACAGGTCGTAATCGCGCCCGTCACGACCGGGCCGCAAGTACTGGTAATCAGTATCCCAAGGATCTTTCTGCAAGCGATCGATGTAGCCACCCGATCGGTAGTTACGCGGTGCATCGGTACCCGTTGGCTGTATCACCAGGGCGATCAAGCCCTGCTCGGTAGTGGGATAATTGAAGTTATCCAGCCGGTACAAATTCAACGCACTCTCCAGCGCCCGAACGTCGCTCTCCACTTTGGTAATACGCGCCTGGTCAGGACGATCCATGACCCTTGGCACGACGACAGCAGCGAGAATTCCGAGAATCACCACCACCACCATTACTTCGATCAGAGTAAAACCCCGTTGGTTATCAACAGCCTGTTGTTTTCTCATGGTCATAGTCAGTTCACCAGTTGGTTGAGTTCAAATATCGGTAACAGGATCGCGAGTACGATAATCAACACCACAGCCCCCATCGCCAGAATCAGTAGCGGCTCAAATACACCCATGACGATAGCGATACGCGCTTCGAGTTCACGCTCTTGGGTTTCAGCCGCCCGGTCGAGCATTTGGTCGAGGGTCCCACTACTCTCCCCGCTTTTGATCAGGCTCAGGGTCATCGGCGGAAAGTAGCCACTGCGCTCCAGCGCATGACCCACGCCAGAGCCTTCACGTACTCGCTTGGCAGCATCGCTGACGGCATCACGCATGGGGACGTTGGTTACTACGCTTGCACTCATATTAAGCGCGTCAAGCAAAGGCACGCCGCTTGACGCGAGAATGTTCAAGGTTCGGGCAAAGCGAGCGGTGTTCAGACCACGAATAAGGCGTCCGAGAAGCGGTACGCGCAGTAACCAGGCGTCCCAGCGATAGCGTGCCGACGGACGCTTGAGTAACTGTTTAAACCCAATAATCGCGCCGATCATCACGACCAGCATCAACAAGCCCCAGTTTCGTAGAGTATCGCTTGTGGCAATCAGTGCGCGGGTGAGCCATGGTAGCTCTTGATTCATGCCGGCAAATACCTGAACGACCTCCGGCACCACGTAGGTGAGCAGCGCAATGGTGACCAAAAGGGCAATAACGGTCAGGATGGCCGGATAGAACATCGCAAGCTGGATCTTCTGCCGCATCGCATTTTGCGCTTCAACATTATCAGCCAGACGCTCAAGGACAAGATCCAGGCGCCCGGCCTGCTCACCGGCGGACAACGTGGTGCGATAAATCGCTGGAAAAACTGACGGAAACTCACCTAATGCATGTGCCAGCGGCAGCCCCTCCATCACACGGGTGCGCACCGCCGCCAGCGTCGACTTGACCCGTTGGGTCTCGCTTTGACGGGCAACCGTCCCTAGAACTTCCTCGATGGGCATGCCGGCCCTTGCCAGTGTTGCCATCTGACGCGTGGCCAGAGCCAGCTCCAGAGGCTTGATACCGCGCTGAAACATCGGTGTGCGCATGACCGACTTGCGTTCAGCCACCTGATCAACCGATAGCGGCATCAATCCTTGCTCGCGCAGCCTGCTGCGTACCTGACGTGCAGAATCACCTTCCTCTACGCCCTTGCGCGTGCGCCCGGCCGGATCTACCGCTGCATATTCGAAGGCAGGCACGGTCAATCCTCCCGGGTGACGCGAAGCACTTCTTCGAGCGTGGTCTGCCCGGCAAGCACGCGGCGCAAACCATCGTGACGGATACCTGATTGCCCCAGGCGCGCGTGACGAATCATCGCCTGCTCACTGGCTCCATCGTGGATCAAGCCGCGCAGCGTCTCGTCCACCTCAATCAACTCATAGATGCCAGTTCGGCCACGGTAACCGTTGTTATTACATTCATCGCAGCCCACTGCGCTGTAAAGCAGGGGCGCCTCACTCTCATCAATCCCCATCAGTCGGCACTCACTGGCAGTAGCCTGATGCGGCTTGCGGCAACCAGTACAGAGCGTGCGCACCAGACGCTGTGCCAGCACGCCGTTGAGCGTCGAAGAAAGCAAAAAAGGTTCGACACCCATGTCGCGTAGACGCGTTATCGCACCCGCCGCGGTATTCGTGTGCAAGGTTGAAAAGACCAGATGGCCTGTGAGACTGGCCTGAATGGCAATCTGCACTGTTTCCACATCGCGGATCTCACCCACCATCACCACATCAGGATCCTGACGCAAAATAGCGCGCAAACCACGGGCGAAGGTCATGTCGACCTTGGTATTGATCTGCGTCTGGCCGATACCATCCAGGTAGTACTCGATGGGGTCCTCGACGGTCAAGATATTGCGACTGCGGTCATTGAGCTGCATCAGCGCCGAGTACAGAGTCGTGGTCTTGCCCGAGCCGGTAGGGCCTGTCACCAGTACAATACCGTGCGGCCGGGCAATAATGCGCGCCATCGCGTCGTAGTGATCGGCTCCCATACCCAGCTGCCGAAGCTCCAGACGACCAGCCTGCTTGTCCAGAAGACGCAACACAACCCGTTCGCCATGCCCGGAAGGCAGGGTTGAAACACGCACGTCCACCGCACGTCCAACCAGACGCAAACCGATACGACCGTCCTGCGGAAGACGTTTCTCAGCTATATCGAGCTTGGCCATGACCTTGATCCGCGAAACAATGACCGGCGCCAATGCCCGCGGCGGCTCGAGAATTTCACGCAATACGCCGTCCACGCGCAAGCGGATGGAAAGCCTGTTTTCAAAGGGTTCGATGTGGATGTCCGATGCGTTTTCCTTTACCGCCTCCGAAAGCAACGCGTTGATCAGACGAATGATCGGCGCCTCATCCTGAGATTCAAGCAGATCTTCCGGCTCGGACAACGACTGGGCAACCGACATAAGGTCGGCGTCCTCGCTCAGCCCTTCGACGAACTGCATGGCATCATTTGCCGAACGCTCGTAGCGATCACGCAAACGGGCGGCAAAGGCATCATCGTCCAGCACTTGAGGCTTGAGCGGATGACCCACGCGCCGGCGCAGTTCCAGCAGTGCCTGGGGGTCGCAATCGGCGCGCACGAACACATCGAGCTGACCGTCCTGCACCTGACCTGATAGAACGCCAAAACGCCGGGCGAATCGATAGCCGGTCTCGGCTTGAACGCCAGGCTCAGGAACCAGCGCGGCAATGTCAGTATCGCTCATCGCTGCATCCCTATTGGCTGGTTGTAGGTGGCTGGGGAATACTCATGCTTACTGGAGGTGGCGCAGCGCCGTTAATCGCATTCTCGAACGGCGGCGGCAGGCTGAGCAGATAATTCCAATCCGGAAGAATCGGACGTTCCCCGGGTAGCAAACCTTCACCTCGATTTTGCGCCTCTAACTGGCGGTCGCGGATGTAGGTGTATTTCGACTGGGTCATATCGGCCGCCGTTGCCGCGTCACGAATGATGACCGGGCGCAGGAAAACCATCAGGTTACGCTTTTCCGTACGCGCGGTATCGTAACGAAACAACGCGCCGAGGAAAGGGATATCACCAAGGCCTGGCACCTTGTCACGAGTCTCGACCAACTGATCGTCGATCAGACCACCCAACACGATCAACTGGTTATCGTCGACCATGACAGTGGTTTTCAGACTGCGCTTGTTGGTAATAATATCCGCCGCATTCGTGGCGCCTGCGGCGATCTGCGAAACCTCCTGCTCGATTTCAAGTCGCACGGCGCTGCCTTCGTTTATCTGGGGAGTGATCCGCAGTTTTATACCCACATCCTGTCTTTCGATAGTGTCAAAGGCTTGCCCGGACTGCTCGATCGAGCGACCAACAATGAAAGGAACGTTCTGGCCTACGACGATTTCGGCTTCTTCATTGTCTAACGTCATCAAGCTAGGCGTAGACAGGATATTGCTTGAGCTGTCGCCCTGCAGCGCACTAACAAGCAATGCAATCTGCGTACTGCCGATATTACCGAAACCACCCAGACTGAGACCATTGCCCAGCGATGGTGGCGCAGTAACGCTGCCGTCAGCAAAGGCACTGGCCGCGGTAGCAACGTTGACAATACCGCCGCTGGCCCCTCGATTGAAGTTGACGATCCCGATTCCACCGTTCTCACTGCCGATACCCCATTGCACCCCAAGTTCCTTGGCACGATCGTAGGACACCTCAGCAATAACCGCCTCAACCAACACCTGAGCACGTCGTATATCAAGTTGGCGAATAATAGAGGCCATTTCACGCGAAAGCTCGGCAGGCCCGTAAATCACTACCGAGTTGGTGCTCTCATGGGCTTGCACTTGAATGTTCGATTGCTGATTGTTCGAACTACCACCGGTGGCACCAGCGCTTGACTGTATGCCTGCTGAGCCCGCGCCTGAGTCAAGCCGTCCCTCGACGATACCGCGTAACACTTCGGCCACCTCTTCAGCCTTGGCATAACGCAGATAATGGACCTGAGTGGCGCCGTCTTCGGCGGGCATATCCAGGCGTTTGATGATATCGCGTAGCGAGGAGCGACTTTCCGGGTCGCCACGCAGGATAACCGTATTGGTACGCTGATCGGCGATGATGCCGGGGCGCTTGGTAAAGTCTTCACCCGGCGTCGGCGCGTCCAGCGTCTGCAGCACGCGAACAACATCGCTAGCCGAAGCGTGTTCCAGCGCAACTATCTCGAAATCTTCCATCGATTCCAGGTCGATCCGTTCGATCAGCCCTTGAATCCGCCGCACATTCGCTGCGGTATCGGCAATAACCAGACTGTTTGACTCAGCAGCCGCTGCCAGATGACCGCCCTTGGGTACCAACGGGCGCAGTATACGCACCAGCTGTCCGGCATTAATGTGCTTTACACTGATGACGTGGGTAATGATCTCGTCGCCGCGACTCCCAGGCTGCAGATTGGACACTTCGTTTTCCTTGGCCTGAACTTCAGGCAGGATCCGCACCACGCCATCCGCGCCGGTAACTGCAGCAAACCCGTAGGTCTTCAACACCCCAAGAAACAAGTTGTACAGCTCACCGCGCTTGATCGGCTGACCTGAAACCACATTAACCTGCCCTCTCACCCGCGGGTCGACGATAAAATTGATGCCGGTCTCCTGGCTAACGATTTCGATCAGGCCATTGATCTCTGCATCACGCAGATTGAGCACCAACTCTTCATCGGGATCACCGGAGAAATTGACGGTCTGCGCATGAACTGCAGCACTCAGCAGACTCAAACCCAGTGCCAGAGGCACAGCAAAACGGGCAATACGGGACAACATCGGCATCGTGTTTCAATCCATCGTAATTGTTATGGTCATGGGTTCACCGTTGCGATCAAGCGACAGGCTGACGGTGCTGCCAGTCAACTCCTGAAGAATGTCACGGTAATCGTTGATCTCGGCGACGGGGGTGCCTTCTACAGCGGTCACCACGTCCCCCGGCATCAGGCCTGCAGCTTCGAATTCTCTGGCATTGCGCGCGGGACTGACTTCCAGTCCGTACATCGCGCCGTCTATAAGGACCGGGGTCGCGCTGACAACTTCCATGAAACGCTGCGGGTCGCTCATCCATGCCTCGCGATCAATGCGCGCAACGCCACCGTCGGCAGCTATCGATAGATTCGAGTCGACCTGCGGCAGTGCCGCTATACGCCTGGCAGGGGGAGCAACAGACCCGAGACTGGAGCGGATCAATCTGAGCGTTTCAAGTTTGCCGTCGCGCGCCAGGATCACCCGATCGGCAAGCACCTGTTCCAGCTTCACGTTACCGGGCAAACTCGCGCCCACGCGATACGCTTTTTCTGGTTGGCCCTGGGGTGCCAGAATGGCAGAACTGCGAGATGAATCAGGATCGGTGAGCACCCCTTTGAGCACCCATTTCAAAGAAGTGTCAGGTGCATTAATGGCCGCATTGCGGGGCTGCACTGGGGCGCGGCCGAATACCGAAAGTGCTGCCAACTCTGAAAATCCGCGGGCGGCCCCCACATCAGAGCCGTCAGCAAGAGAAAGGGTGACGCTCGCGGGGGCGGGTAAAATACTGTCCGGCTCGACCACAGCCCAGGTCAATCGCCCAAGTAAGACTGCAGTGACGGCTAACAGCACGATCACGACCAATCGAAAAGCAGTATCCAGGGGGAATCGAGCGTACAGGGGCATGCGGTCTCCAGGCAAAGACAGTAGGCTTGATCAATAGCCAAGGCCGGAAGTTAATATACCGACCTTTCTTTGCAAATTTATTGTTATTAGTCTGAAACGGGCAAAACAGACAGCCCGATTGTCACGAAATTGCCATCCGGCGACAACCCCCTGAACGGGTTAATGCCCCGTTTTTCACCATATCCCCACATAAATACATGCAGAATTGCAACATGCCTTGTCTGCCTGCACACCCATATGGGTGAGACCTCTGAAACGCTAATCAATGAGGGTAATACCTGGGCATCTACAATAACAAAACGAGCCGACCCGCTTCTTTAAACGGCTTGCTCTCAACGCAGTTTGAGGCTTTACTCTAGCGAGCAGAGCCAGCTCTAAAGTTCGACTCCACAACAATAATTTTTGGCCTTGCTCGTCAGGAGAATAAAAAAAATGAACACGTTGAAAAAAACCGCCTATTTGGGCATGGTCATCAGTGCCATTGCATTATCCGGGTGTTTGGGCGGCGGTGGTGGTAGTAGCAGTGATATCGAACCTCAGACTCCGCAACAGAAACGAGTCGCGGCTGGTTTTTTTAACTCGATGGATCCACAAGCCATCAGCTCAGATCAAAATTTCAAGACTACTGGCCTAGCGGGCTTTGAAGATAGTAGCCGTTGGTTTGGTGTGTTGGATGGCTCGAGATATCGCGTAGAAGTACCAGCCAACTGGAACGGCATGCTGGTCATGTACGCCCACGGCTTCCGCGGTGAGGGCAGCGCACTGACCGTAGACAGCGCCCCGATGCGGCAATATCTTTTGGATGAGGGTTATGCTTGGGCGGCTTCATCCTACAGCACCAACTTTTACGATGTTAGAGCAGGCGTGGAAGATACCAACGCACTGGCTCTGGCGTTTAACGATATTGCAACCCAGAACGGCCGCCCACTGCCCACCCCCACCAAACGCTATATCACCGGTGTTTCCATGGGTGGGCATGTAACAGGTGCAGCAGTCGAGCTGGAGACACAGCAAACCGCAAACAATTTCGTTCCATACGATGGCGCCGCGCCAATGTGCGGAGTATTGGGCGACACCGAATTGTTTGACTACTTTGGCGCGTACAACTTGTCCCTGTTTGAGTTCGGCGGTGTGCCGGCCAACAGCTACCCAATCACAGATGTGCCAGCCAAACTGACCGCAGCACAGCAAGCGCTGTGGGTTGATTATTCAGCTAACAAAGGCCGGAGCGGCCTCAGAGCGACTGGTATTGACTTCTATAACTCGCTACAGAATCTAAGCGGTGGCGAACGTCCAATTTATGAAATTTCCTTCGGTGGATTCCAGGACTTGCTTCAGAGCTTTGCGGCAACCGACGGCACTGTCACAGGCATCCTTAATAGAAATGTCGTTGACACCCGGAATACTGTTTACCGCTTCGCTAGTCAGCCAGGTCAGTCGCTGACCCAGGCAGAAGTCACGTTTAACAATATAATTTTCCAGATCACCCCCAACGCTAGCGCCAACGGGCTTCGCGATGATGGCCTGCGCTTCATCCCGAAAGTGAATGGTAATCTCTACAAAGCCATACCCGTAGTCACAGTGCATACGCTAGGCGACTTGTTCGTGCCCATTAGCATGGAACAGATCTACAAGCGTCGAATGATAGATAACGGTTTCGGTGATCAGGTTGTACAACGTGCAGTTCGAGCTCCAGGGCATTGCGATTTCACAGCAGCCGAGTTTGCAAATACACTCGATGCAATGATCACGTGGGAACAAACCGGTATGAAGCCAGCTGGCGATGATTTCCTCACTCCCACAACTGTTGCGAGCCCCGATTTCGGTTGCCAGTTCACAGTGAACGGACCAGTCGCTCCGGGACAAACCCCACGCATATTCATGCCCCCATGTCCTTGAAAACGATCCAAAGAAATCAGTGAGCTAATAAAGGGCTGACACATAATCTGTCAGCCCTTTTTTTCGTCCAATGCCAATACTTTGCTGACCTTGCGTTTCACATTACTGCGTCGCAATTGCTGGATCTGCTGTTGCACGACTTCAAACTCTTCACCAGGTAACTCCCTGCGCACCTGCTCCTGTACCTGAGCCATGGCGACTTTCGCCTTGCCCAGCATCAGACCGACCATATTGATGATCACTAGAGCGCGCTGGGGACCCAGAACCAGCAAAGCCACCACAAGCACCAATACCCATTCGCTTAGACCGTTATCAAACATCTCTGCAACTCCAATCAGGACATGCTTTTTTCAGCCTGATGAGTGCGGCTATGTTGTGGCTCCACCTCAACATTGAGCGCCAGAGCCTCGCGTGATTCCTCACCATCCTTGACCGCCTTCTTGAATCCGCTAAGCGCACCACCCAGATCTCCGCCGATACTGCGTAATCGCTTGGTACCAAACAACAGCATCACAATCACCAGAACGATGAGAAGCGACCCAATACTGACTCCACCTATACCCATGACTATTACTCCAAAGAGACTCGACGCACCGGATGTGCGCCGTCGGTAAGTAAACATGCCGGCAAGCCTCCGACGATGGAAGTTTGCCGACTGGCCAATCAGCTACCCACAATGCCGCCGTCATCCTTCCAGATCACAACAGTGGCCGAGCGTGGCGGATAAGACGCCGTGTTGCTGTCCGGCCAGCTGCTGCTGAAATTGCCCGCGGCGAAATCTGCTCCGCTTGTACCTTCACCTGGATGCTGGACGTTGATGAAGAGAGTCTTCTGATCAGGGGACATGGTGATGCCCGTTATTTCCTGATCAATCGGGCCGACCAGGAACCGCTTCAGCAATCCCGTTTTGGGATCCGCTACCAGCATGGCGCAGTTGCCATAGGGGTCGTCAAAGCCGCTATCCATCTGAATCCATACACGACTGTCGGGATCAATCCACAGGCCATCGGGAGAGCTCAGGATATTGTCAGCGGTCAACATTTCACCATTGGGATCATAACCAATATTATTCGCAACACCGCTCTCGCCGCTGTCGCCACCAAAGAGGAATATATCCCAGCTAAAGCTGGTTGCAGCCTGATCGTTACCCGCTTCAGACCAGCGAATAATATGACCATGCAGGTTGGCTGAGCGTGGATTGGCTTCGTCGACCTGACCGTCAGTGCGACGTGAGTTATTTGTCAGGGTGAAGTACACATCGCCGTTGGCTGGATCAACCGCGCCCCATTCCGGGCGATCCATCGGCGTGGCGCCCATAAAATCCGCGGCCAGACGGGTATTGACCAACACATCTGCCTGACTGGTGAACCCATTGGGGTCATCCAAGCCATTTGCGCCATACACCAGGGGCAGCCACTGGCCACTGCCATCGTCATTGAACTTGGCAACGTAAAGGGTGCCTTCATCCAACAAAGACCCGCTGGCAGTCGCCGCGTTGTAATTGCTAGCAGTGACAAACTTGTAGATATACTCGAAACGCGAATCATCGCCCGAGTAGCAGACCACGGGCTTGCCCTCTTCAGCGGGAGCAAAGACCACACCCTCGTGACCAAATCGGCCCATGGCTGTGCGCTTTTTAGGATTACTGGTCGGATCGAATGGATCAATCTCGACCATCCAGCCAAAGCACACTGGCTCGTTGCGATAGTCCTGCGTGGCATCGGCACCCTTGATGCTGGCGTCAAAACGAATGAACTCGTCTGCACCGTCGTCAGCCAAGTTCCAGGCGTAGCGACCCGTATCGCCGGTGGGCACTCCGTAGCGCGAATGCTCGCGGGGATTGTCACCCTTATTGGTGAAGTAACCTGCCCAGTTTTCTTCGGCAGCCATGTAGGTGTTCCAAGGGGTGTAGCCGTTGCCGCAGTTATTCAGGGTACCGCGCGTCATGGTGCCATTTGGGCTGTATAACGTCTTGACGAAATCACTGCCGCGCACTGGGCCATGAATTTCCATTGGCGTCAGACCGGTAACACGGCGATTCAACGCATCGAACTGCACCTGCCACTCATTGTTGACACCCCTTCTTACCCGTACCACGGAGACACCATGGGCGTTGAGCTCCTTGCGGACCTCATCGGCGGGGCGCAAGCCGCCAACCAGCGGTGGCAGACCGCTGCTACTCAAGGCAACCCCTCTGGCAGAAGCATGCATCAAACGTGGTTCAACGTACTCGTGGTTGAGTACCAGCAGACCGTCTTCAGAGCTGCCATTGATGCCGTAGAAGTGCATACCATCGTGATGTGAACCGATCTGATCGGCTTGATCGGCACCGGTATTATTCACCGAGAATGACGGCGCAGCACCTGTAATCGGGGTACCCCAAGGAATAAGCACCTGATAGCTGTAGCCATCGGGAACGGTAATGGTGTCCTGACTATTGACGGCAACAGTGGAGAATCCCAGCAGCGCTGGTGCAGGATTACCAGAATCTTTATCGTCATCGCTATCGGAGTCGCTGATACAGCCTGACAACCCCAACCCCAAAAAACCAATGGCTGCGGCGCCAGCACTGCCCTTGAGCAACTGGCGACGACCAAGACGCGCCTCGAGAATACTCGAGAAAATCGGATTCATTGGGCGCTCTCGCAGCGGCTCATCGCCCTCACCGTGGTCGATAATGATCAACTGGTTATGCATATCTGTGGACATCCGGACTTCCTCGTCACGTTATTGGAATCAACCAGCACATGATGGGAATCACAGATGACAAAAAGGCATCCGCAAGATGAAGCTTCTGCGGAGATTTGGTGACAACGTAGGGTCAGAATTATGACTAGAGAATAAAGAAAACTATGAAGCTAGAACAAAAAAACCCGGCAAAGACCGGGTTTTTGTTGTTGGCGGAGAGTCAG
>Ga0307486_1000402_pt1 | contig 40611 bp, 42 predicted proteins | sample CBIW02metaG_FD_203663 | JGI IMG/M metagenome (GOLD analysis project Ga0307486, IMG submission 203663) | Sea-ice brine microbial communities from Beaufort Sea near Barrow, Alaska, United States - CBIW 0.2 | ecosystem: Environmental > Aquatic > Marine > Coastal | place: USA: Alaska | collected... | reverse complement strand
CAGTCGCTTGAGAGCCTAAGCGTTAGCGAGGTGACGAGGACGTCTGGGGCTAATGGTCGTCGACGAACGGAGTTGAATTAAGCCATGGATGGATTAATTCTTTCACGAGTACGGCGACACGCTGGATCCTGAAACTGTTTAGCGGACAGCTGTTGAATATATTGCTCTGTTGCGGGATTACCATCACCATTGATCGGGAAAATAGTCACTTCAATGGGTTGATACCATGTCGTGGTATTGAGTCGTTGGTCTTGGCTATATATAGCTGCTGTTGCTAATAGTGACAACAGAATAAAAATACGGATATTTTTATAGGTTATGACCTTCATAATTAATTAGTTATCAGCCAAACAGTGCACACCCATAAATTACAGGCAATAAAAAAGGCCGGTGGAATAATCCAAACCGACCTTCTTTAATTGTGCTTTCGGACTAACTAGCCAGGAATAACATTCTCAGCTTGTGGGCCTTTAGCGCCTTGAGTAACTTCCATCGTTACTGCTTGGCCTTCTTTCAATGATTTAAAACCATCTGATTGAATTGCGCTGTGATGTACGAATACATCTGGACCACTTGCTTGTTCAATAAAGCCAAAACCTTTAGCATCGTTGAACCACTTAACTGTACCTGTAACTTGATCTGCCATAACTACCTCAATATTTTCTTAATTCTTGCTTACTAATTTCTTAGAAGCTAACTTTTGTAACTCCTAAAAGAAGCTATGAACATTATACGCATTAAAAGTGAATTAGCCTTTGTATTTTTTAAAAAGACAATATTTTTTGTAATATTGTAGAATATCGGATAAAAGAACATTAGTAATTTAAGCTTCAACTCCTTGTTAAAAAAGGATTTTATATTGCAGGCCATTAATATATTTCATTAGCAATAAAATTATTGACTTTTTTGTCATTGATGAGTAATTATCAATATTTTGCGCAAATCAACGTGTTTTAAGTTATTTTGCTACAAATTCTTTAGGTAGACTTGAGCCTTCACCAAAGAAAAACTTCTCAAGCTCTTCCTTTAAAAATGATTGCGATTTTGGATCAGCTAGTGAAAGACGATACTCATTAATTAATATCGTTTGTTGGCCTAACCACATTTGCCATCCTTCTTTAGAGACTGACTCATAGATTTTTTTACCTAATTCGCCAGGATATGGAGGAAAGTCTAAACCTTCTGCTTCTTTATTGAGTTTTACGCAATGAACGGTATGTGCCATGAGAGTCCTCTATTAATACTGTAATGATTCGATGAGTGATTTAACCGGTGCGGGCAAACCAAGAAGTAATGCATCGCTTATTTTATACCAAGATAACTTTTTATTCTCAGCGATATAGTTGTTATTCAGCTCACACTCAATTAAGTGTGGATAAATTTCAAGCTTAAAGTGACTAAAAACGTGTTTAATATTGGCCAATGCTGTGACGCGATTAGCATTGATATTTAATTGATTAGAACAAGTGAAATCAAGATCAGTAGCGTTATCTAATTCAGGAAAACTCCACAAGCCTCCCCAAATTCCCATTGATGCTCTTTGCTCTAATAATATTTCTCCCGTTGATGCTTGGGCTACTATCCAATGTGATTGACGCGTTGGAATATGTTTTTTGGGTTTACTGGTTGGATAATCTGTAGGATTACCATTTATATAAGACTTGCAGTCAACATTAAGTGGACAGGTAGTACATTTTGGCTTAGTGCGAGTACATAATGTTGCCCCTAAATCCATTTGAGCTTGAATGTAATTAGCTATCCTATTTTGGGGTAAAAGTGCTTGTGCAATTAGCCAAAGTTTATCTTCAATTTGTTTATTGCCAGGCCAACCCTCAATTGCCGAGTAACGAGTCAACACGCGTTTAACGTTACCGTCAAGAATCGGAAAGTGTTGATGATGCGCTAGTGCCATGATGGCGCCTGCAGTCGAACGACCTATTCCTGGAAGTGCAATCAGTTCATCTAATGTAGTTGGCATTTCACTCTGATGTGATTTCACCATAATAGTGGCGGCTTTATGCAGATTTCTAGCTCTGGCGTAATATCCTAAACCTGTCCAAAGAGCGAGTATGTCATCAACAGGCGCCTGAGCGAGTGCTGAAATACTCGTAAAGCGTTCAGTAAATTTTTGATAATACGGAATGACAGTACTAACTTGAGTTTGTTGTAGCATTATTTCTGACAGCCAAACGTGATAAGGCGAAGGCTGTTGTTGCCACGGTAGATCTTTACGACCATGTTGATCAAACCAATTCAGCAGTCGATCACTAAATAGTGGACTAGTCATAAGAATTCATCACGTCATTGGTGCTTCAGAAAATAATATTTAAAATTATTGGGTGAGATAGAGATAAAGCACTCCATGACTTAGCAAGTGCTTAGGTTTTATTAACGATTTAGAAAAAGCCTTTTAATTTATCTTTTAATTCCTGCTCTGGCGTTTTTTGTGGCACAGGTTCAACAGCTGGATCAGCTGGTGCATCTGTTGCTGGGTCTGTTTTAGGGTCTGTTTTAGGGTCTGTTTTAGGGTCTGCTGATTTTGGATCTAATATACCGTCTAATAAACCACCCAAGTCGCCACCTAATTTATCTTTTAGTTTATCGGCAACTTTAGCTTTCACTTCTTCCGTTGCTTTCTCTTTTAACATGCTTGCTAGATCAACGCTTGGTTTGGGATTACTAAATGTGCCAGTAATTTTAACGGGGACAGTTAAGCCTTTCAAATCGGCTAATTCCTTACCACCTTGACCTGACGATGTTTCAACGATTGATACTTTAAGTCCATAATCAATACCCTCTCTCGGTAAATCAATTTTACCGGCACCATTAATACGTAATAGTGGTGACATCGCTAAAAGATCTTGGTTATCAAAAATGCCATTAGTCGCAGTGAATGAACCACTTAGATTTGAAAAATCAGTTTGAACTGGAGAATCTGAAGCAGGTAATTTGTCACCTTTAAGTGCCGCTTTAGCTTTACGAATACTTTCGGCAATATTGACACCTTTGACCGCACCATCAGTAAATGAAAAATTACCGTTTCCAGATAAGGTTTGTTTGATTTGCATCATGGTTGCGCCGTTGCCCGTCAACTTTGCTTGTGCATTGGCGATGCCAGACAACTTGTCATCACCCGTTAAATCTTTTAGCAGTGGGCCGACTTTAACGCCTTTTAAGCTTTCATTAAGACTTAGTTTAAGCGTTTTACCGCGGGCATCAAGACCAACATTGCCTTGGTATTGACCTTGGTACATATTGGCACTCATTGGACTTAAATTAATTAAGCCATTAGTAGCATTAATTTCAACGTGGATCTGTTCACTATGGGTACCACTAATTGTTAATTTGCCAATATCGATCGTGCCTTTAGCGTTGATTTGACGTAGCGCTTCTAATGGCAGTTGATTTTCTGCAGCTGGAGCTGAGGTTTCTGCTGGAGCTTGTGCAGTAACTTTAACATCTTCAGTTTTACTGGCAGGTGGCAAATAGCGATCGGCATCAATTTCATCAAGATTTAGTTTGAAGTCGAACGCAGGTTTAGCGAAATTATTAATAGCTAAATTTCCGGTTAATTTACTTTGGTCTAAAGTTAAATCAAGTAGTTTGGCGTTAAAGTATTTAGTTGATGCTTCAAATTCTGTGGTCAGCTGAACCATCTCTAAAGTACTATCATCAGCCATTATAGGAAGCTCAATCTTAAGATTATTGGCTAACTTTCTTAAGTCGAAAGGTTTAACAATAATGTTACCAACAAAATTTGGATTATCTGATAGCAATTTACTGGCTTTAATATCACCGTTGATTAAAACGTCATAGGCATCGATAACTAAAGCTGACAAAATCATCGTTTGTTGTTTCATGTCAGCTGTGACATCAGCGGTTAAATTAATATTAGCTTTACCGCTTGGCAATGTTGGATCAAGTACCTCAGCATTTAACACTAAGGCTTTTACTGTTGATTGTTGCGTCGCTAAATTTGATGAGACTTGAGCTGACAAATCAGCGTTAATTGATTGTTTGTTATTTTTTGCTTGTGCAGTCAGTTTTAAATCATCAATTGTTACTAATTGTTTCAGCATATCAGCGTTGATATCGCCACTAAGCGTCAGATTTGTTTCTGAAAATGGCAATTCTTCGCCCGAAGCTTGAGTAGTTAAATTCAGATCAGTCAACTTATAATGTTGATTGTCTAAGTCAACCATCACTTTACTGTCTAGTTTTACGTGCGCTTGAGCTTGAGGTTTAGAGCTGGCGACATCAAATTCCATATCTAAAGCAGTTGCTTCACCAGGGACAAGCGGATCAGTATTAAGATTAAAGTCTTGTAATTGATATGTTTGATCTGTTGTAGCATCAGACCATAAGATGTTGGCATTGGTTAATTTAACACCTGCAATACTGATAGCTGATAAAGCAGGACCATCATCAGATGGCGCATTATCTTTTTTTGTGGTGTCGGGAGTTACATCGTTGTTAGCAACGAGATCATCCCAATTGGTTTTACCGGCTTTGTTTTTTTCAAGATTCAAGACTAAGCCATCTAAAACGATGGTGTCCATTTCTAATTGTTTTTTAAGTAAAGGCATTAATTTAATGCGAATTTCAGCTTGCTGAACTTTTGCAAATGAATCAGCTTTGAAACCAGCAGCATTACTCAATGATAATGGACCGAGTTCTAGTGCAATCCAAGGGAATACGGATAATTTAATATCACCATCTAATGTTAAGTTGCGGCCAGTTGCTTTTTCTACCTGACTAGAAATCTCTTGTTTATAGTCGTTGGGATCAACTATAAAAGGCAGGGCAATAAGGCCTGCGATGACAATAATGACGATAAAAATTATAATCTTAAATACAATGCGCATATTACTTTCCTTGAAGGCTTTTAAATTTGCCCTTGTCGTGGACTGTCTTTTATAACTGCTCTTGCCTTATTCTTCGGTAGAATACTGATTGTTCAAGAGCTTAAAATAATATTTTAATTTAATTTGGTTCGACAGTTTAGCCATATCATTATGACTGAGCTTGAAGTTTAAAGCTAAATTGTTGATCAGTGTTAGGCCTCAAAAGTTATATCTATCAACATTTATCAAACCATAAAGTTTGATTTGAAAAGCCGCTGTTTAAGCTTTGTCCTCTTGCGAATCAGCACTGTGGATACGCACAGTTTTGATCGTATTATCTGTCGTTTGTACAACCTCAATAACATAGTCTTTAACGCGTAGACTGACGCCAGGTTCAGGAATCGTTTCTAAGATCTCTAGGATTAAACCATTGATTGTCTTAGGACCATCAATAGGCAAGTGCCAATGATTATTTCGATTGATATCCCGAATATTAGCCGAACCGTTGATCAGATAACTGCCATCTTCTTGAGGATGTATATCTTTGTCTTCATCAATCGAACCCGCTGTAAATTCTCCGACAATTTCACGAAATATATCTTCTAGGGTGATCAAACCCAAAATTTCACCATATTCATCAACAACAAGACCTGTTCGCCGATGATGCTTTTGGAACTGAATTAACTGTGTATTAAGCGCCGTACCTTCTGGAACAAAATAAATCTGTTTGATAATACTATTCAACGTTTCTTTAGTAAGGTTGTCCTGAGCTAATAAATGCATCGCTTTTCTAACATGGATAATACCAATAATGTTATCAATTGTATCTTCATACATAGGTAATCGTGTGTTATTACAATAAGATAGTTGTTTGATAATGTCGGGTAATGAACCATTGATATCAATTCCTTCTATCTCATTTCGAGGCACCATTACATCATTGACGGTCACTTTTTCCAGATCAAGGATACTCACCAACATTTTTTTATGACGTTTAGGAATTATACTACCTGCCTCCATCAGTGCCATACGTAGCTCTTCACTATTTATTGCCGCTGATGAAGACTCCTCGGGAGAAACGCCAAGTAAAGTCAGCAAACGATTGGTGATGGCGTTGGTAAACCATACTAATGGAAAAAACACTATCAACATGGGTTTAAGGATTATGCTAGCAGGAAAGGCAACTCGCTCAGGATGTAACGCCGCTAGTGTTTTGGGGGTTACCTCTGCAAAAAGTAATACGATAAGCGTGAGGATAACGGTAGCGATAACGATGCCATTTTCACCGTATAGTTCTACCCCAATTACCGTGGCAATAGCAGAAGCAGATATATTAACAAAGTTATTGCCCAGCAGAACGAGACCAATAAGTCTATCGGGACGGTCTAGTAATTGACTCGCCCGAATTGCACCAGAGTGACCTTCATGTACAAGATGGCGAAGACGATAGCGATTGAGCGACATTAATGCTGTTTCTGCGCTTGAGAAGAAAGCAGAAAATAACAGCAATACAAACAATAATATAAATAGCAATGTGAGTGAGTTTGTATCAGCCATGAGATATTAAAAATTCCAAAACAAATTTGCTACCAAAATAGGCAAAAACTAAAAAAATAAAACCAATCAACGTCCATTTAATGGCTGTTTTCCCTCGCCATCCATAGCGCAATCTACCGTGCAATAACATTGCAAATACACACCAAGCAATTAGCGATAACACTGTTTTATGAATAAGATGTTGGGCAAAAATATCTTGAATAAAGAATAATCCTGTCGTTAAGCCCAAAGTGAGTAATATAAAACCAGCTGAAATCAGTTGAAACAAGGTGGTTTCCATAGATTGCAATGGTGGTAATTTTCTCATCAGACCGACGAGATGACGCTGACGTAATTGCTGTTCTTGAATAGCTAAAATAATGGCTTGTAGGGCTGCTAAGCTAAATAGACTGTAAGCCGCTAATGAAAGTAATATGTGCCATTCTAAAGCCGGATTAGTTAATATGGTTGTTGGCTCGCTAGGTACAGATGTTTTAAGAATGAGACTTAATGCAACCAATGGATAAATGACAATTCCAGGATGAGCCGCTTTTTGTCTAGCGCCAAGAAGCATTGCGATAAATGCCATTAACCAAGATGTGACAGCTAATGTACTAAAAAGGCTTAAATCCCAGCCATCTTCCATGGTTAAGAAAATATCTGCAGCGTGAAAAATAAGCGCTAAAACAGTCATTATGCCAATTGGAAACGATATGGAATTTTGCTGATTTCTTTGTACAAAGTTACGAATCAGTATGACGCTACAACTAAGATAGAGTAAGAAGGCTAATGAATTAGCAATGGCCATGTTGGTTCATTCCTCAATGTGCTGATAAAGTGATTTGAACATACTATAGATAATACGCGATGTATTCATTATCAGTTATAATTCTAAATCTTAAAAATTTATATTTTCGGCATATTTGGGCTGAGTTAAGTCAAGGTGAATCATGTTTGATAGTTTGCAGGAAAGATTAGGTGGTACTTTACAAAAACTTCGCGGTCAAGGACGGATTACTGAAGATAATGTAAAAGATACACTACGTGAAGTGCGAATGGCACTGCTAGAGGCCGATGTCGCTTTACCCGTGGTACGAGAGTTTATTGAGCGTGTAAAAGAACGGGCGATGGGCCAAGATGTATTGCGAAGCTTAACGCCAGGCCAAGCCTTAGTAAAAGTGGTTAACGATGAGTTAGTAGCTGTGATGGGGGCTTCTAATGAAACTCTAAACCTTAATTCACAACCGCCAGCGGTTATTTTGATGGCAGGTTTGCAAGGTGCCGGTAAGACAACCAGTGTCGCGAAATTGGCACGATGGTTAAAAGAACGCGAAAAAAAATCAGTCATGGTTGCCAGTGCTGATGTATATCGACCAGCGGCGATTGAACAGTTAAAAACACTCGCAAAAGAAGTTGATGCGCAGTTCTTTGCTAGTGAAGTGAATCAAAATCCTGTCGAAATAGCCAAAGCTGCTGTTGCGTACGCTAAGTTACAGTTTGTCGATGTAGTGATCATTGATACTGCAGGTCGTTTACATGTCGATGACGACATGATGACCGAAATAAAACAGATCCATGCGGCGATAAATCCAATCGAAACCCTGTTTACTGTCGATAGTATGACGGGGCAAGATGCTGCCAATACAGCAAAGGCGTTTAATGATGCTTTGCCGCTAACCGGCGTGATATTGACCAAAACTGATGGTGATGCGCGTGGCGGTGCGGCGTTATCTATACGTTATATCACCGGTAAGCCGATTAAATTTATGGGTGTTGGTGAAAAAACATCAGCACTTGAACCTTTTCATCCTGATCGCGTGGTTTCTCGAATTTTGGGAATGGGTGATGTTTTGTCGCTGGTGGAAGATGTGCAGCGCAAGATGGATAAAGGTGCTGCCGATCAATTAGCTAATAAATTAAAAAAAGGCAAAGGCTTCGATCTCGAAGATTTCAGAGATCAACTGAGACAAATGGGCAAAATGGGCGGTATCGGTTCGATGTTGGAAAAAATGCCCGGTATGTCTAATATCCCTGCGGCGGCGAAACAACAAGTAAATGATAAAGAATTAAATAAATTAGAAGCCATCATTAATTCGATGACAAAAAAAGAACGTCAACGACCAGAAATTATTAAAGGTTCGCGCAAAAAACGTATTGCTGCTGGTTCAGGAACTCAAATTCAAGATGTGAATCGTTTGTTAAAACAGTTCGCACAAATGCAAAAAATGATGAAAAAAATGACCCAGAAAGGTGGCATGGCTAAGATGATGCGGGGTTTAGGTGGCAAGTTACCGATGGGTGGCGGAATGCCATTTTAAATATAAAGGCGAGATAAGCTTTTCAATTACAAGAACTATGCGTAAAATGCATCTGTTTTTCGATCCAGTTTTTCAACAGGCACAAATAATGGTTAAAATTAGAATGTCACGTAGTGGCGCAAAAAAGCGTCCTTATTACACTGTCGTAGTAGCAGACTCACGCAACAAGCGTGATGGACGTTGCATTGAGCGTGTAGGATTCTTTAATCCACTTGCTCAAGGACAAGAAGAAACTTTGCGTTTAGATCTAGAGCGTATTACGCATTGGGTTGGTCAAGGTGCACAAATTTCAGAGCGTGTTACTAAGCTAATCTCTCAAGCTAAAGCTGCTTAATTAAACTTAAAATAAGGTTTCAGTTATGGATACTTCCGTGGAATATGTCCCGGTAGGGAAAATATCTGGTGCTTTCGGGGTTAAAGGATGGGTGAAAATCTACTCATTCACTGATCCAAGAGAGAATATTTTAAGTTATTCGCCATTATATCTTTCACGAAAAGGTGTTTGGGTTGAGGTGAAGGTGGTTGAAGGTCGCTTACAAGGTAAAGGCGTAGTAATGAGCTTGGACGGAGTAACTGACCGCGATCAAGTGTTACCGCTAGTCGGAGTAGAACTGGCAATTGCCAAGACACAGCTAAAACCAGCTGGAAAAGACGAATATTATTGGTCGGATTTAATTGGTATGACAGTTGTTAATGCGCAACAAGAACAGTTAGGACAAGTGGATAGCTTACTTGAGAATGGCGTCCATGACGTTTTAGTTGTTGTTAATAAAGATAAAATCGAGCGGTTGATTCCTTTTGTATTGGATGACATTGTCGAGCTTGTTGATTTGAATAATAAAATTATTCGGGTTGATTGGAAAGTGGATTATTGAGGTGGATACCATCATGCGACTTGGCGTGGTGTCTTTGTTTCCTCAAATGTTTGATGCAATAACTGAATATGGTGTGACTGGCCGAGCTGTAAAACAAGGCAAGTTGACTATTAATTATTGGGACCCACGTGATTTTACGCTGGACAAACATCGAACAGTAGATGATAGGCCTTATGGCGGCGGCCCTGGAATGGTGATGAAAGTAGAACCATTACAACAGGCCATTCATGCAGCCAAAGCAGTGTTAGGTCCGCAAACTAAAGTGGCTTATTTGTCACCGCAAGGTCGGAAATTAGATCAGCAAGGTTTGCAAGAATTGGCAACAAGAGATGCGATGATTTTTGTTGCAGGACGTTATGAAGGTGTTGATGAACGTCTGATTGAACAAGAGATTGATGAGGAATGGTCGATTGGTGACTACGTTCTCAGTGGTGGTGAACTTGCAGCGATGGTTATGATTGATGGCGTGGCAAGATTATTACCGGGTGTTTTGGGTGATGATGAATCTGCTCAGCAAGATTCGTTCATGGCTGGTTTATTAGACCATCCTCATTACACAAGACCAGAACGATTATCTAGTCAAAATGTGCCTGAGGTACTTTTGGCTGGCGATCATGAGGCAATACGAAAGTGGCGCCTTAAACAGTCTTTAGGACGAACTTGGTTAAGGCGGCCTGAGTTGTTAGTAATGGAGACATTAACTAGCGATCAGAATGCATTATTAGAACAATTTATTGCCGAATTTAGGCATGAAGAGAAGTAGGAATTAGGAGTAGAACAATGAGCAATATAATTGAACAGCTAAACGCTGAACAAATGAGACAGGATATTCCTGCATTTTCTTCAGGTGATACTGTTGTTGTAAAAGTAAAAATTAAAGAAGGCGAACGTGAACGTGAACAAGCGTTTGAAGGCATCGTAATCGCTAAACGTAATCGTGGTCTACATTCAGCATTTACAGTACGCAAAATTTCAAACGGCGTTGGTGTTGAACGTGTATTCCAAACACACAGTCCTGCAGTTGCAAGTCTTGAAGTTAAACGTCGTGGTGATGTTCGTCGCGCTAAACTTTACTACTTACGTAACTTGACTGGTAAAGCAGCACGTATTAAAGAAAAATTGGGTTAGTACGAGCTTATCGGAATCGAACATTGATTCTGACTGCTTTATTAAAAAAGGGTGTGACTGTTTTCAGTCGCGCCCTTTTTTGTGATTATGACTAGTCATCTTTCTAAAACAATATTTGCATCGCCTGTCGGGCGAATATTGCTCTACACCAGCGAGAGTCATTTGCACTGCGTTGAATTGTTATTCAGTAATGTCGAAGTAGAGACAAAAGATACGTTATCTACACTTGCCCAGAAGACAGTCGAACAGTTCCACTCCTATTTTACAAATGCTCAAACAGAGTGGACATTACCCATTATTGAACGAGGGACTGTGTTTCAAAAAAAAGTGTGGCGGCATCTACAAACAATACCTGTTGGTGAAACGCAGTCGTATTCCGAAATTGCACAAATACTGGGTACATCAGCTCGTGCTGTAGGTAATGCCTGCAGAGCGAATCCCTTAGCTATCATTGTGCCATGTCATCGTGTGGTATCGAAATCAGGAATTGGTGGCTATTATGGAAAAAGAGATGGCAGTGAAATTAATTTAAAACAGTGGCTATTAAGCCATGAGTCTAATCATACATGATGAGTTTTGATGAATACTGCAAATCAAAAAATAGCTAATGATCGATATCTTCAACCTTTTTTAGATTCACTATGGTTAGAGTCAGGTTTAAGTAAAAACACAGTTGCTGCCTATCAAAGCGATCTTGTCTCTTTTGCGGCTTGGTTAAGCGAGTTTGATATTGATTTAATGGCTGCTAGTCGCAATGATATCTTACGTTATCAAAGTGTGCGGATGCGTGAAGGACGAAAAGTACGTAGCGAAGCGCGATTATTATCAAGCTTGAGACGTTTTTACCGTTACTTATGCCGCGAAGATCTTCTCGAATCAGATCCCACTGTGCAAATTGAATCTCCTCGCTTAGGTCGTTCTTTGCCCAGCAGCTTAACTGAAGATGAAGTTGAAATGTTATTGGCTCAACCTAATGTCAATGTTGCTTTGGGATTGCGTGATCGCACGATGCTAGAAGTTCTATATGCTACGGGTTTGCGAGTCTCAGAGTTGGTGAGTTTAACCAATGAGCAGCTCAACATGCGCCAGGGATTAATACGCTGTGTTGGTAAAGGTAACAAGGAAAGATTAGTGCCACTGGGTGAGATTGCCTTAGATTATTTGCAGCGTTATTTAACAGAAAGCAGGCCGCAATTATTGAAAGGCGTATTAACCGATGATTTATTCCCTACACAACGTGGCAAAGCGATGTCGCGGCAGGCCTTTTGGTATTTAATTAAACGTTATGCGTCATTAGCTGCGATTGACAAAGACTTGTCGCCGCATACTCTACGCCATGCTTTTGCTACTCATCTATTAAACCATGGTGCTGATCTACGTGTCGTGCAATTACTGTTAGGCCATGCTGACTTATCAACAACGCAAATTTATACCCACGTTGCCAAAGAACGATTGAAAAGTCTACATACAACACATCATCCTCGAGGCTAAGGTTGGTTTCTCAATACCCCGCGAAATGATAAACTGTCGTCATAATATGGCTGAATTTTAGGAGATAGCAATGCCCTCATTTGATATTGTTTCAGAAGTTGATAAACACGAATTAACCAATGCGGTAGACCAGACTAATCGAGACATCAGTAATCGTTTTGATTTAAGAGGAACTGATGCTCGAGTTGAGCAGTCAGATAAAACGCTCACAATGCATGCTGGTAGTGATTTTCAGTTAGAGCAAGTTCTAGATATTCTTCGAATGAAATTAGTTAAGCGTGGCGTAGAAATCAGTTGCCTTGAAATCAAAGATTCAGTGGGTAACGGAAAAATGCGTAAACAGGATGTAATCGTAAGAGAAGGTCTCGATAAAGATCAATGTCGTATCACGGTGAAATTAATTAAAGAAAGTAAGATTAAAGTACAAGCTGCTATCCAGGGCGAAAGTGTTCGGGTAACAGGCAAAAAACGTGATGAATTGCAGGAGGTTATGGCATTACTACGTGGCAATGATGCGGTAGATATGCCTCTGCAGTTTAATAATTTTAGAGATTAGGAAATATAAATGTTGAAACGACTTTGTTTGTGGTTACCCGTGCTTGCATGGGCGGGATTAGTTCAAGCTAATGACATTAGTGATATTAAGGAAAAGCTAGCTAAAATAATGCCAGACGTCAAAATTGAAAGTATTCAACCATTAGAAAATACGGGTCTATATGAAACCGTTATCAATGGTGAAATCATATATTTTAGTAAAGATGCTCGTTATGTTTTTCAAGGAGATGTGATTTATTTAGAAAAACGTCAAAATATTACTGAGCTAAAACGACTCGAATTAAGAAAACAAATCCTAGCATCTGTCGATGAAGCAGGCATGATAATTTATGATCCGAAAAAAACTGAAGCAACTATAACGGTATTTACCGATATTGAATGTCCTTATTGTCTTAAATTACATCAACAAATGGCTGAATATAATGCGTTAGGGATTCGCATTCGTTATATGGCTTTTCCTCGTGCAGGAATTAATTCGAAGTCTTATGATGAAACAGTAAATGTCTGGTGTGCAGAAGATCGTAAGCAGGCGTTAACGAAGGCCATAAATGGCAAAGAAATTAAATCAGAGAAATGTAACTCACCAGTACAAGCACAATATGAATTAGGTAGACGCTTGGGCGTTACTGGAACACCCGCATTATTCTTTGATAGTGGTGAAATGTTACCGGGTTATGTGCCACCTAAGCGTCTTAAAGAAATAATAGAACAGCAAGCGTTAGCTGATTCTTAATATAGAATCACTTTTTGAAATGCGATGATCCATCAATTCGAATTGTTGGTCATTGCATTTTAAAACACTTATTTTATTTTCCCAGTCTCCTAGGACAATCCGGTGAGCTTGTTTATCAGCTAGTTTAAAAGTATGAAGTGATGGACGATGTGTATGTCCATGAATCATATATTGAACGTCATGCTGTAGCATTATTCGACTGACTTCAGGCTGATTTACATCCATGATCATTTCGGATTTATATTGCTTTTGTTGACGACTTTTTTGTTTTATTTTGTCTGAAATCATTTGACGAAAACGAACAGGTAAATGTAAAAAACACCATTGCAACAATTTGTTTCGTGTTTTACGGCGATAACGTTGATAACTAATATCATCAGTGCATAAACTATCACCATGTATCAGTAATGTTTTTATACCGTAAAGATCTATTACCGTGGGCTCAGCTATTAATTTACAACCACAGCGTTCGGCAAAGTCTTTTCCCATCATAAAATCACGATTTCCGACCATTAAGTAGGTCTTGATTCCGGCTTGATGGAGTTGTTGTAGCTGAGTAATGAGTGGCTCGAACTCTACAGGTACAATGTCATCACCCAACCAAGTATTAAATACATCACCTAATAAATAAAGTGCGTTAATGTCTTTTGTTTGCGTGCGGAGAAAATCTATAGTGAGTTGAATAAGCGCTTCATTGTCAGGGCTGAGATGAAGGTCTGAGATGAAAAGTGTAGTCATGGCAAGATGAAAACGTCCCTCTCAACTTTAAGAGGGAAGTATCAATTAATAATCTATTCTACAACGGTTGCGCTGTTGATTATGACGGTTTCATCAGGTACATCGGTATGGCCATCTTTAGCGCCAGTACTAACAGCACGAATGGCATCAACAACATCCATACCTTCGATTACTTGACCAAAAACAGCATAGCCCCAAGCAGCACCACTTTCACCACGAAAATCTAGAAAGTTATTATCAACTGTGTTGATGAAAAACTGCGCAGTAGCAGAGTGTGGGTCGCCAGTACGCGCCATTGCAACTGATCCTTTAACATTACTTAAACCGTTATTGGCTTCGTTTTGAATCGGTGCTTTAGGCGTTTTTTGAACAAATTCTTCAGTAAAACCACCCCCTTGAATCATGAAGTCTTTGATGACGCGATGAAAAATCGTACCATCATAAAAGCCATCATTAACGTAGCTTAAAAAATTAGCTACTGTATTCGGTGCTTTTTCAGCATTTAATTCAATGACGATATTACCGTAATTTGTTTCCAGTTTAACTTGTGGCAAAGCGTTGCCTCCTTCTGCATAAATAGAGAATGATGATACTGCTAAAAGTAATGGTGCCAAATAGCGAAGAAACAGTTTCATAAGAGTTTGGTTCCAGTGATTAACAATAAATGCTATATCATAATTGAAATAATGGTTTAAGTAGAGCGCTTTATCTACTTTTCATTAGTCACTTACCGTAAAATGTGCGATAAGTTTTTGATAAAGAGCCTTACATGTTACAAATTCATAATAGTCTAACTAAACAAAAAGATATTTTTACACCCATTGAAGCGGGCAAGGTCAAACTATACGTTTGCGGAATGACTGTATACGATTTATGTCACGTGGGTCACGCTCGAGTGATGGTGGTATTCGATGTAGTGACACGTTATTTACGCGCTTGTGGATATGAGGTGACTTATGTTCGTAATATTACAGATATTGACGATAAAATTATCGTACGCGCGAATCAAAATAATGAAAGCATACAGTCATTGACCGAACGATTTATTGCAGAAATGCATCAAGATGCGGATGCCTTAGGTGTTATTAGGCCTGATTTTGAACCTAAAGCCACGGAATCGATGACTGAGATTATTGCGATGATTGAAACCTTGATCTCTAAAGGTTTTGCTTATGCAGCAGATAATGGCGATGTTTATTACGATGTCAGTAAATTTGATGGTTATGGCAAATTATCAGGTCGCAATATTGACGAATTACGTTCCGGCGAACGTGTCGCGGTCAATGAAGCGAAAGATGATCCTCTAGATTTCGTTTTATGGAAAGCGGCTAAACCAGAAGAGCCTGCTTGGGAGTCTTCTTGGGGCCGCGGTCGTCCCGGTTGGCATATTGAATGTTCAGCGATGTCAGCGACTAGTTTAGGACAACATTTTGATATTCATGGTGGTGGACAAGATCTGCAATTTCCTCATCATGAAAACGAAATTGCGCAATCTGAAGCGGCTCATGGTTGCCAATCAGTCAATTACTGGATGCATAATGGGTTTGTGCGAATTGATGATGAAAAAATGTCAAAATCACTGGGCAATTTCTTTACAGTACGTGAAGTTTTAGCGCGGTATTCACCAGAAGTTGTGCGTTATTTTATTTTGACGAGTCATTATCGTAGCCCGCTTAATTATTCTGATGACTCTTTAGAACAAGCAAAATCAGCATTAACGCGTTATTACACAACATTACGTGATATTGAACCGCAGGCTGATGTGGTATGGCAAGATGATGATGAATTTGGCGCTAGATTTAGTACTGCAATGGATGATGATTTTAATACAGCACATGCCTTGTCCATCATGGCTGACGTTCGTCAGGCATTAAATAAAGAATCGAATGATGATGAGCGAAGCAGTTATTTAGCAGGTCTTTTACGATCATTTGGTGATGTTTTGGGTTTATTTCAGCAATCCGCCGAGTCATTTTTACTGGGCGATACTGATAATGACGATGTCAATATTAAAATTGAAGCATTAATTGACGACCGAAATGCGGCAAGAACTAATAAAAATTGGGCTAGGGCAGATGAAGTACGTGATCAATTAACGGCGATGGGTATTATCTTAGAAGATAATGCTGGCAAGACGACTTGGCGAAAAGCATAATGTATTATTCACTTTGTAGGTCTGGCTTTAACCCGAGAAGTTGGACTGAAGTCCAACCCACGTGCTGTAGAACGTAAAGTGTTGTTCGCGTCGTAGATCGGGTTTCAATCAGACAAGTTGGACTAAAGTCCAACCCACGTGCTGTAAAACGAAAAGAGTTGTTCACGCCGTAGGTCAGGTTTCAATCCGACAAGTTGGACTGAAGTCCAACCCACGTGCTGTAAAACGTAAAGAGTTGTTCGCGTCGTAGGTCGGGTTTCAACCCGACAAGTTGGAATAATCAGTCTTATTGATGTAACTCGTTAGCCGCATAAAGCGTATTTTCCAGTAATGTTGCTACAGTCATTGGTCCAACACCACCTGGTACTGGCGTAATCCAAGCTGCCTTTTCTTTAGCTATATTAAATTCAACATCACCTGTCAGCGAACCGTCTTCTAAACGATTGATACCTACATCAATAACGATAGCGCCTTGTTTTATCCATTCACCAGGAATAAAGTTGGGTTTACCGACTGCAACCACAAGAAGATCAGCGCGTCGAACGTGAAATTCTAAAGTGTTAGTCCAGCGGTGACATACCGTAGTGGTACAACCAGCGAGTAGTAATTCCAATGCCATCGGACGACCGACAATATTTGAAGCGCCAACAATAACGGCTTCTAAACCATGTAAATCAACGTCAGTTTTCTGCAATAAAGTCATGATCCCTTTTGGAGTACAGGGACGTAATTGAGGATTACGTTGGGCAAGCCGACCAATATTATAAGGGTGGAATCCATCGACATCTTTATGTGGGGCAATACGTTCAATAACCGCTTCGGTGTTAATATGTTTCGGTAGTGGCAACTGTACCAAAATACCATCAATTTCATCATTAGCATTAAGTTGATCAATGAGTGTTAATAAAGCCGCTTCAGAGGTATCAATGGGTAAATCGTGGGAGTCAGATTTAAAACCAATTTCTTCACAACTACGACGCTTGCTACCAACATAGACTTGTGATGCAGGATCACTACCAACGAGGACTACCGCTAAGCCTGGACGACGTTTTCCTGAAGCTAAGCGTATGTCATTTTCTTTTTTCAGGTTTTGTTTAAGCTCTAATGAAATGGCTTTTCCATCTAAAATTTGAGCGGTCATTAAATAGTATCCAGACAATCAAAAAAACGCTATGGTCTCATGTTGTGCAATTAACGGCAAAAAAATCAAATAGTGATTGACTCAGTAAACGCATGGGCGTATTATTTCGCCTTCTTCGGGGACATCTGTTCTTCGGAATGTCGGGGTATAGCGCAGTCTGGTAGCGCATCTGGTTTGGGACCAGAGGGTCGGGAGTTCGAATCTCTCTACCCCGACCAATTAAATGCTAGTACGCCTCCCGATTTAGATTAAATAATACACAATGCGCCCGTAGCTCATCCGGATAGAGCATCGGCCTTCTAAGCCGAGGGTAACAGGTTCGAGTCCTGTCGGGCGTACCATTTTTGTTATTTATTTAAGATATTTATGACTTGATGGCGCGGCATATCAATAGCCCTTTAAAATGAAACATTTATTGCAGGTTTCTCAGCATATGCTCTACCTCGCAAACAAGTGTCTTTCTTCAATGATTACTCACCGTTTATATTTAAGTTTTAAAAGTTTCGCTGAACAATAATCATGTGTTTTAACATTTGTTGAAAACTGATATAAAAGTATAAATACGTTATGGTCCGACACGCTTGTAAACCATAATCGTTATGACTTCATAATAGCGTTAACAAGCGGTATAGTCGCCAAGAATAATAAACAGGGGGAAACTATTATGTTAAAGGATGTAATTGATAGTTTATTGGCGAGTCCAAGAAGCATAAAAAGAACAATTACGGTCACTGTTGACACTGTTGCGATCGTTTTCTCTCTCTGGCTGGCTTTTTCCTTACGCTTCAGCGAAATTTATATCCCACCGCAACCTCAATGGTGGATTTTTTTGGCTGCGCCAGCAATAGCGATTCCTATTTTTATTAAATTTGGATTGTATCGTGCGATTATCCGCTATCTGGGTATGCAAGCACTCTGGACGGTGGTTCAAGCGACTCTACTTTATACCATTATATTTGCCGTCATTGTGTTGTTATCCAATGTTCAGGGTGTGCCAAGAACAGTATATGGCATTCAAGCATTGCTATTATTAATGATCGCCGGCGGAACAAGATTATTAGCGAGGTGGTGGATTAATAATGTTCAAAATGGATTCAGCAATTTAGCTAGAAGCAGGCGACCAGTCCCACCCGTTATTATTTATGGCGCAGGCGCATCTGGAATACAGTTAGCAGCGGCATTAAAACAATCGTATCAATACCATCCCGTAGCATTTATTGATGATGCTGTTGAATTTCACAAGCAACAAATTAACGGTCTGACGGTTTATCCTTTCACCCAGCTGAGTCATATAATTGATAAATATGCCGTTGCCGATTTATTACTAGCGATTCCTTCCGTATCACGAAGTCGACGCAGTGAAATTATTCGGCTTTTAGAGCCTTATCCCATCCATGTTCGTACCTTACCAAGTTTAATGGACCTTGCTGATGGAAAAATCAAAGTATCAGATATCCAAGAAGTTGATATTGCTGACTTACTAGGTCGCGAGCAAGTAGAGCCCATGCAAGACTTACTGCGTGCCAATATTACTGATAAAACGGTAATGGTGACAGGAGCGGGAGGCTCTATTGGTAGTGAGTTATGTCGACAAATTATTAAATTGCAACCGACATCATTAGTGCTTTATGAGCTTAATGAATTTGGCCTGTATGCCATTGAAAAAGAGCTACTAGAATTAGGTTTGCAATTAGATATCCCTATTATTGCCGTATTAGGCTCGGCATTGAATCAATCAAGAGTTGAAGCAATTTGCCGACAATTTAACGTTAATACTATTTATCATGCCGCGGCTTATAAGCACGTACCGATGGTTGAAAAGAATGCAACAGAAGGAATACGAAATAATGTATTTGGTACACTGGCTTGCGCTAAAGCGGCGATTGCAACTAAGGTCGAAACATTTGTATTAATTTCTACTGACAAGGCTGTTAGGCCTACCAATATCATGGGTGCAAGTAAACGTTTTGCTGAATTAGTATTGCAAGCGCTAGCTGAAGATAAAATCAACAATCCCTGTACACGTTTTACTATGGTGCGGTTTGGTAATGTTTTGGGTTCTTCTGGATCAGTTGTTCCATTGTTTCGTGATCAAATTGCCAATGGTGGACCTATCACTGTCACAGATAACCGTATTATTCGTTATTTTATGACTATTCCTGAAGCTGCTGAATTAGTAATCCAAGCCGGTGCAATGGGACAAGGTGGCGATGTATTTGTGCTTGATATGGGCGAGCCGATTAAAATAGTCGATTTGGCCAAACGGATGATTCATTTAAGTGGCTACATAGAAAGTGATCACGAAAATCCTGAAGGTGATATTGAGATCATTTTTACGGGGCTACGGCCGGGTGAAAAGCTGTATGAAGAGTTGCTGATTGGTGACAATGTTTCCGATACTAAACATCAAAAAATCATGCGAGCACAAGAAAGTATTATTCCTTGGTCACAATTAAATAAAATCTTGTCACAATTAGAAGAGCTAAATGACGCTAATGAATGTGAAAAAGTTAGAACGTTATTGCTGGAGCATGTCGATGGATTTAAACCACAATGTGATATTCAGGATTGGTTAAAGCCTTATTCTTAATTAAAGCGATACCTAGTGTATAATTTCAAATTTATTTTATGGATTAATTGAGCATGTGCGGAATTGTTGGTGGTATTGCGGAAAGAAGTGTAACACCTATCCTACTAGAAGGACTTAGACGACTAGAATACCGTGGTTATGATTCTTCCGGTATTGCATTACTAGATGATGCAAATGTCATTCAGAGAGTACGTGCTCTAGGAAAAATCAAACAGCTCGAAAATAAGATAGAACAAGAAACAACTTCTTTTTCAGGCAATATCGGGATTGCACATACCCGTTGGGCTACTCACGGTGTTCCCTCTGAAAATAATGCTCACCCGCATATTTGTAATAACAAAGTGGCCGTCGTTCACAATGGTATTATTGAAAACTATCAAGTATTAAAACAAGCCCAGATAGCAGCAGGTTATCGCTTTACATCGGAAACTGATACTGAAGTTGTCGGCCATGCTATTCATCAACAGTTAGAAACCACCGATGATTTATTGCTAGCAGTTACTCGAGCTTTAACTGAATTTGAAGGTGCTTACGCTTTGGGCGTAATAGCTACCAACGATCCTGATACACTGATTGCCGCCAGGAAAGGTAGTCCACTTGTGATTGGTGTGGGCATAGGCGAACACTTTATTGCGTCTGATGTATCTGCATTATTACCTGTTACCCAAAACTTTATTTTCCTGGAAGAAGGCGACGTAGCCAAACTAACACGCGAATCTATTGAAATATATGATATTAATGGCAACCGGGTAGAACGGCCGGTTAAACAATCTAGTCTAAGTATCACTGCGGTAGAATTGGGTGAACATCGTCATTATATGCACAAGGAAATTTTTGAACAACCGCAAGCAGTTATTGATACTTTAGAAGGACGTATAACTCAAGATAAAGTACTTGTCTCAAGCTTTGGACCGCTAGCAGAAGCTGTTTTTAGCAGTATAGAACAACTACATATTATTGCCTGCGGAACAAGTTATCATGCGGGATTAGTCGCTAAATATTGGGCAGAAGATATTGTTGGTTTGCCGTGCCAAGTGGAAGTTGCCAGCGAATTTAGATATAGAAACCCGGTGATCCAAAATAATACCTTGTTTATCACGATTAGCCAGTCAGGTGAGACGGCTGATACCCTAGCGGCACTGAAACAAATTAAATCATTTCGTGGTTCTAGTGAAGACGAGAATCCCGTAGAGCAAACTTCAGTCCGACAAACCCCAAAACCATCAACTAATTCCGACGAAGGCGGAAACACCGTGGGTCGGACTTCAGTCCGACATAGCAACCTCAACATTCCAACGCTAGCTATCTGTAATGTCGCTGAAAGCAGTTTGACACGTGAATCTGACCTCAGTTATTTAACGCACGCGGGTCCTGAAGTAGGGGTGGCTTCAACGAAGTCTTTTACCACCCAATTAGTTGCCTTAGCTTTGCTTATCACTAGCATAGGTAAAACAAAACACACTCTTGATGGAAAACGTGAGAGTCAAATTATTAATGGTCTACAAAAACTACCTAAACTTATCGCTAATGCGCTGACCCATGAGAAAGAAATAGAAACCATTGCCCAACTTTTTGCAGATAAACAACACGCACTTTTCTTGGGAAGAGGAACTATGTATCCGATTGCAATGGAAGGCGCGTTGAAATTGAAAGAGATCAGCTACATTCATGCAGAAGCCTATCCTGCAGGCGAATTAAAACATGGTCCATTAGCCTTAATAGATGAAAATATGCCCGTTGTTGCAATTGCACCTCTTGATGATTTATTAGATAAATTGAAATCAAATTTGCAAGAAGTCAAAGCCCGTGGCGGTCAAATGATTGTATTTGAAGATGAAAAATCCGATCTTAGCTCTGAATCAGGTTTTAAAGTCGTTAAAGCCACAACCAATGTAGGCAGAATCACGGCGCCAATAACCTATAATATTTTATTACAGCTTTTAAGTTATCATGTTGCTTTGATCAAAGGTACAGATGTCGATCAACCAAGAAATTTGGCCAAATCAGTCACGGTGGAATAGCTTATGAAAGGAATAATTTTAGCTGGAGGAAGCGGTACCCGCTTGTATCCAATCACAAGAGGTGTTTCCAAACAGCTTGTTCCTATTTATGATAAACCGATGGTGTATTACCCTTTATCTGTTCTCATGTTGGCCGGTATCAAAGATATATTAATCATCACTACCCCAGAAGATCAGACTAGTTTTCAACGCTTACTAGGAGATGGTTCTGAACTCGGGATGACCTTTGACTATGTTGTGCAGCCTTCACCTGATGGGCTTGCCCAAGCGTTTATCTTAGGTGAAAATTTTATCGGTGATGATGATGTCTGTTTAGTGCTCGGTGACAATATCTATCATGGTCATAATTTAACATCATTACTTGCCACTGCAGTGACCAATGCTCAGTCAGAGAATAAAGCCACTGTATTTGGTTATCACGTGACTGATCCAGAACGTTATGGCGTGGCTGAATTCGATAGTCTAGGCAACGTTATTAGCATTGAAGAAAAACCTTTAGTGCCGAAGAGTAATTATGCCGTTACCGGACTGTATTTTTATCCTAATGACGTTATTCAAAAAGCCAAAGCTATCATCCCTTCACATCGCGGTGAATTAGAAATTACTTCCGTCAATCAGGCTTATCTTGCTGAACAACGCCTTAAAGTAGAATTGATGGGACGTGGATACGCTTGGTTAGATACAGGGACCCATGAGAGCCTGCTTGAAGCGGCCCAATTTATCGAAATTATTGAAAAACGCCAAGGCTTAAAAGTCGCCTGTATTGAAGAAATCGCCTTTGAACAAGGCTATATCTCAAAACAACAACTTATTGAATTGGCACAACCATTACTTAAAAATCAGTATGGTCAGTATTTATTGAAACGCGCTGAGGAGGCTTTTTAAGCGTGCAATTTATCCCTCAATCTATACCTGACATATTGGTTATTGAGCCTAAAGTGCACGGTGACCATCGCGGTTATTTTATCGAAACATTTAGGCAGGATAAGCTTGAACAATCATTGGGTTATAAGGTTGATTTTATTCAAGATAACGAATCAAAGTCATCTAAAGGCGTATTACGTGGCCTACATTTTCAACTAGCACCTTATGCCCAAAGTAAATTAGTAAGAGTGATTGAAGGCGCCGTATTAGATGTCGCAGTAGATCTAAGAAAAGGCAGTCCAACTTTTGGCCAGCACGTTGCGGTTGAACTGTCGGGAGACAACAAAAAACAGATGTTCATCCCACGCGGCTTTGCCCATGGTTTTGTAGTACTTACTGACATAGCTACCTTTGCCTATAAAGTCGATAATTACTATTCACCTGAATGTGATCGTGGTTTAGCTTTCGATGATGCAGCTTTAAACATTGACTGGTTATTAAACAAACAACAATTGCTATTATCAGACAAAGATACCAAACAACCCACACTGGCACAGTTGACAGACTTTTTTGATTACAACCAAAATTACTATGACTAATATTAAAACTATTTTAGTCACTGGCCATACTGGACAGCTAGGTCAATCAATCAAAGCAATCATTGCTGACTGTATTGACTATGCTGACTATGAGTTTGAGTTTGCTAATCGTGCGCAACTCGATTTAAGTAATCAAACAAGCATCACGGATTTTTTTAAATACAATAAATTTGATGTCATCATCAACTGCGCCGCCCATACTGCTGTTGACAAAGCAGAATCAGAGCCTGAATTGGCCAACCAAATTAATCATTTAGCAGTTAAGCAGCTCGCTGAAATTGCCAATCTTCACAATACCAAGCTTATTCACATCTCAACTGATTATGTGTTTAATGGTCAACAATGTCGGCCTTATGTTGAAAGTGATGGCGTTGAACCACAAAGTGTTTATGGTTTAACTAAGCTTAAAGGTGAACAAGCGATACAAAATACCATGGCTAATAATGTCATTATTATTCGCACTAGTTGGGTGTATTCAGAATATGGTAATAATTTTGTTAAAACGATGCTCAAATTAGGTCAAGAACGGCAAAGTTTAAATGTTATCTACGACCAAGTTGGTACGCCGACCTATGCCAAAGACTTAGCAAAAGCAATTATAAGTATTGTTCAGAGCGAAAAGTTTAATCAAACAAGTTTCAAAACAAATATTGTGCATTTTAGTAATGAAGGCGTAGCAAGTTGGTATGACTTTGCCAAAACTATCTTTGAACTAACGAACATTCAATGCCAAGTTAGCCCGATTGAAACCAAAGATTATCCAACGCCTGCTACACGGCCCCATTACAGCGTATTGAATAAAACTAAAATTAAAGACACCTACAATCTCACTATTCCCTACTGGAAAGATAGCTTAAAACAATGCTTAACAGCATTACAGGACAATGCATGATCAAAACGATTCTTGTTACCGGCGGTGCCGGCTTTATTGGTTCAGCAGTCATTCGTCACCTTATAAATGACACTGATCATACCGTTATTAATGTGGATAAATTAACTTATGCAGGGAACTTAGAATCGCTTATTTCTATTAGTAACAATGCACGCTATCATTTTGAGCAAGTCGATATCTGCGATGCGATAGAAATTGCACGAGTCTTGAACCAACATCAACCTGACATTATCATGCACCTTGCTGCTGAATCGCATGTGGATCGTAGTATTGATGGTCCAGGTGAGTTTATCCAAACCAATATTGTGGGAACGTACAACTTACTTGAACAAGCAAGAGCATATTGGGTCCAATTAGCAGCGGATAAAAAAGCAGCGTTTCGTTTTCATCATATTTCCACCGACGAAGTTTATGGTGATTTACCTCATCCCGATGAATATCAAACTGTCGGATTAAAATCCGACCCACAGGTAAACAACGTAGGTTGGACTTCAGTCCAACAAAAAGATCAACATCCCCATCAACCACTACCATTATTCACAGAAACAACCGCTTATGCTCCAAGCTCGCCTTATTCAGCATCAAAAGCTAGCTCCGATCATCTAGTAAGGGCTTGGAATCGAACCTATAAATTGCCAACAATCGTCACCAACTGTTCCAATAATTATGGACCGTTTCATTTTCCTGAAAAACTGATCCCACTGGTTATATTAAATGCCTTACAAGGCAAACCTTTACCGGTTTATGGCAAAGGCCAACAGATCAGAGACTGGTTATATGTGGATGATCACGCTCGCGCTCTAGTATTGGTCGCCACCACAGGCAAAGTAGCGGAAACCTACAATATCGGTGGCCATAATGAAAAACAAAACATTGATGTTGTTAAAACCATCTGTAATTTACTTGAAGACCTAGCACCGAATAAACCTGTTGGTGTGAATCAGTATCAAGATCTTATTACTTTTGTGACAGATCGAGCGGGTCATGATGTGCGATATGCCATTGATGCCAGTAAAATAGCCCAAAAACTGAATTGGACGCCACAAGAGACTTTCCAAAGTGGTATACGTAAAACTGTGCAGTGGTATTTGGAGAATCAAGACTGGTGCCAGCATGTGTTGGATGGGAGTTATATACCTAAAAATAATTAAATGAATATTGAGAACATCGTTTTGCATGTTCATGCGGTCACTAAAGAACAATGCTCAAAGCTGAAAAAGATCAGCTGCATTCATGCAGAATTTACCCCCGCAGGCGAATTAAACCATGTTCCATTGGCGTTAATAGACGATAATATGCCCGTAGTTGCTATTGCAACACTTGATGATTTGTTGGATAAATTGAAATCAAATTTGCAATAAGTCAAAGCCTGTGGTGCTCAAATTATCCTGTTTGAAAACAGGAAATTCGACATTAGTTCTGAATGTGGTTTTAAAGTCATCAATGCCAGGACTAAGATAGGCCGCTTCACTGCACCAATAACCTACTATGTTTAGTTGCAACTTCTAAGTTACCATGTTGCTTTGATTAATGGCACAGATGTTGATAGCCGAGAAATTTAGCTAAATCAGTTACGTTAGAGTAAATAAATATGAAAATGGCCATAGCAGTAATAGATAGCTATAAACCGTGAAAAAGTTGGAAGGATATAACAATAATGATTCCATATGGTAAGCAGGATATAAATCAGGCTGATATTGATGCAGTTATCGATGTTTTAAAATCAGATTTTTTAACACAAGGCCCACAAGTCCCTTTATTTGAAAAAACAGTGGCTGACTATTGTAATGCTGAATTTGGTGTGGCAGTTAATAGTGCGACCTCCGCCTTACACATTGCATGTTTATCCTTAGGTTTAGGCAAGGGTGATTGGCTCTGGACAAGTCCAAATACATTTGTAGCTTCTGCAAACTGTGGTTTGTATTGTGGTGCTGAAGTAGACTTTGTAGATATTGACCCACAAACCTACAACCTTTGTGCTAGTGCTTTAGAAGTAAAGCTAAAAATAGCCAAGCAGGAAAATAAGCTTCCGAAAATCGTTATCCCAGTACATTTTGCCGGCCAACCATGTGATATGAAACGAATTTATAAATTAAGCCAAGAGTATGGTTTTAAGGTTGTTGAAGATGCAAGCCATGCTATTGGTGGCTCATATCTAGGTCAGGCAATTGGGGGTTGCCAGTATTCAGACATAACAATATTTAGTTTCCATCCAGTCAAAATTATCACGACATGTGAGGGTGGATTGGCTTTGACAAATGATATTAATTTGGCGAAAAGGATGAGTTTGTTTCGGAGTCACGGAATTACAAGTAATCGCACTGAAATGGAAGTGCGACCTGAGTCAGAAATATGGAATTATCAGCAGGTGGGTTTAGGTTTTAACTATCGCATGACAGAATTACAAGCGGCATTAGGTGTCAATCAAATGCAGAGACTTGATGACTTTGTGACAAAGCGACATGAGCTACAACAGCGTTACCACGAATTATTAAAAAACTTGCCGATAAAATTGCCATATCAATCACCAAATAGTTATTCAGCCTTGCACTTGTACCCTATTCAAATTGAACTAGATAAAATCACCAAATCCCATGCTCAAGTATTTGCTGAACTTAGACAAAATGGACTTGGCGTTAATCTTCACTATATTCCTGTTCACCTGCAACCATATTACGAGAATATGGGGTTTAGTCGTGGTGACTTCCCAAATGCAGAGTTCTACTACAGTCGTGCAATTAGCATTCCGATGTTTCAAGGACTAAGCTTTGAAATGCAAGATCAGGTAGTAGATACCATCAAAAAGGTGCTAGCTTGAGAGTCTGTATTATTCCAGCCAGAGGTGGCAGCAAGCGCATCCCGAGGAAAAATATTAAAGATTTTTTGGGTAAGCCGATGATTGCTTATTCAATTGAGGCGGCTCTAAGATCAGATTGTTTTGATAGAGTGATTGTATCGACAGATGACCAAGAAATTGCTGAAGTTGCAAAAAAATATGGTGCAGAAGTACCTTTTATAAGACCAGATGAACTGGCGAATGGTCATGCTGGAACTCTACCGGTAATCAAACACGCCATTGAATGGCTGGAAGAACATGCCAGCAAGCCTAGTGAAGTATGCTGCTTATATGCAACCGCACCTTTTGTGCTGGCAGACTCGATAAAACAGGCTTATAAGCAGTTACAAACTACTCAGGCGGACTACTGTTTTAGCGTCACTAGTTATGCCTTTCCAATTCAAAGAGCAATCAAAATAACCCTACAACAACGCATTGAAATGTTTTACCCCGAACACCTTGATACACGCTCTCAAGATCTAGAAGAACCTTATCACGATGCTGGGCAATTCTACTGGGGAAAAGCAGAAGCATTTAAGCAACTCAAACCGCTATTCTCTGAGCATGCGAGTCCTTTTCTTTTACCTAGGCATCTAGTACAAGATATTGACACTCAAGAAGATTGGTTAAGAGCAGAAATGATGTATCAAGTCCTTCAACAATCAGGTTTATTTGAATGAAGGTAGTTATCAGAGCTGATGCATCGCTACAGATAGGTACTGGTCATGTTATGCGCTGCTTAACGCTGGCTGAAGCTTTAAAAGAAAAAGGCTCAAAAGTTGAGTTTATTTGCCGTGAACATGAAGGCAATTTAATCGACCTTATTCAAGGTAAAGGCTTTAAGGTTAATACGCTGTCGATGACAGAAAATGACATCGAAATGTCTAACTCCTCAACTCTTGACGCTGAAAATGTTCTTGATCACGCACATTGGCTAGGCGCAACACTGCAAGAAGATGCAGATGTATGTAAAGTTATTCTAAAAAAGATAAGCCCTGACTGGCTAGTCGTGGATCATTATGCGATTGATGAAACTTGGCAAATGGAGTTGCAAGGAACTTATCAAAAACTCATGGTGATAGATGATCTTGCCGAGCGCAGGCATCAATGTGACTTACTTTTAGATCAAACATTTGGCCTACAGCCACAAGATTATCAAAAATTAGTGCCAGAGAACTGTCAAATGTTGCTTGGTTCACAATATGCCCTGTTAAGACCCGAGTTTGCTCAGTGGCGTGAATACAGCCTAAAACGTCGAGAAAATCCAGAATTTAAAAAACTGCTTATTACTATGGGTGGCGTAGATCAAAATAATGTGACTGGGAAAGTTTTAGACGAGCTTAGAAGTTGTGATTTACCATTAGACTTGGAAATTACAGTCGTCATGGGTGGCACCTCACCTCACTTAGAAGTAGTGCAACAGCAAGCGAAAACTTTACCGTATAAAATAGAAGTAAAATCGAATGTAAGTAATATGGCTGAGATTATGGCGAATGCTGATTTTGCGATTGGCGCTGCTGGGGCGACAACTTGGGAGCGGTGCTGCTTAGGCTTGCCTAGTATTCAAATACTATTGGCTTATAATCAAAAGACTATAGCTGAGAAAATTAAGATGGCTGGAGCGGCCTTATCTCTAGATGTGGAGCATTTAGTTCAAATGTGTGAGCAACTAAATAACCTAAATAACAGGATTAGAGAATTTAGTATGAACTCGGCTAAAATAGCTAATGGAATGGGTGTAATTGAAGTATTAAGGCATCTAAAATGAAAATAACTATACTTAATACCTCAGGAGATCATCCCATTAATTCTTGGCTAGAAGTTTGGGTGAAGAAGCATCAGGTTATACATGAAATTCAATTATTGCGATCCAAAAAAGAACTTGTTGAAGGTGATATTTTATTTCTTATATCGTGTTCAGAAATTATTTCTGAACACGATAGAGCCAAATTCAAAAAAACATTAGTGATTCATGCGAGTGATTTACCGAAAGGTCGAGGATGGAGTCCTCATATTTGGGCACTTATAAATGGAGCACAGCAGATAACGATTTCCTTGCTAGAGGCGGTAGATAAAGTTGATTCAGGTGATATTTGGAAAAAAATTAAAATTAACATACCTAAAACAGCTATATATAACGAAATAAATCAACTGATTTTTAAGGCAGAGCTAGAATTAATGGATTTTGCAGTAGAAAACTTTGCTCAAATAATTCCAACTAAACAGCCTGCTATTGAGCAGGGCTATTGGCCTAAAAGAACACCACAAGATAGTGAAATTGATATATATAAATCCATTGATGAACAATTTGATTTAATAAGAGTGTGTGACCAAGAACGCTTCCCAGCATTTTTTTATAAAAATGGTAAAAAGTTTAAGTTAAAGATAGAGAAAATAGATGAATAAATTTATTACTATAGATGATAGAAAAATTGGTGATAACTATTCACCTTATGTCATCGCTGAAATGTCTGCTAATCATAATGGTGATATTGATAATGCATATAAAATTATCGAGATGGCTAAGTTAGCAGGCGCTGATGCAATAAAGATGCAAACGTATACAGCAGATACCCTCACCATTGATTGTGACTTGCCTGATTTCCAGTTAGAAGAAGGTTTGTGGGCAGGAAGAAGTCTGTATGACTTATATCAAGAAGCCTATACACCTTGGGATTGGCACAAGCCTCTGTTCGATTATGCTAGAAAAATAGGGATTACAATTTTTAGTTCGCCTTTTGATAATACGGCTGTTGATCTATTAGAAGACTTAAATGCTCCCGCCTATAAAATAGCGTCCTTTGAAGCGGTGGATTTGCCGTTGATTAAGTATGTGGCGCAAACAGGTAAGCCGATGATTATCTCAACAGGTATGGCCGATGCAGAGGAAATTCAAGAGGCGATTGATGCTGCAAGAGAGGGCGGGTGTAAAGAATTAGCCATTTTGCATTGTGTCAGTGGCTACCCTGCACCAGCAGCAGATTACAATTTGAGAACAATGATTGATATGCAACAGCGGTTCGGTTTGGTAACAGGGCTTTCTGATCACACGCTTGATAATACAACAGCAATCACAAGCGTGGCACTAGGTGCATCAATTATTGAAAAGCATGTCACGTTAGATCGTAATGGTGGTGGACCGGATGATAGTTTCTCCTTGGAACCAACAGAGTTAAAAGCCTTGTGTGATGGTGCAAAAACAGCATGGCTAGCATTAGGTAAAGTTGATTACGGCAGGAAATCAAGTGAACTAGCGAATGTTAAATTTCGCCGTTCATTATATTTTGTAAAAGATATTAAAGCAGGTGAAGTCATCACCAAAGAACATATAAAAAGTATTAGACCTGGTTTTGGTGTGGCACCTAAGTTTGAAAAAGAAATAATAGGAAAAATAGGGAAAAATAATATTAAACTTGGTACCGCTGTAAATTGGGACTTAATTAAATAAAGAGTAACAGTGTGATGACGATATTAAATTAGGATGAACTAAATATGATTAGCCCCAGGAAATTAAAAGAATTGTATGAGCGTGGTGAGAACATTAGCGCTACTATGCGAAATGAGTTAGGGATAAAGGATAATACTCAAGAGATTATTGAAATTTCATATGATTTGCAGACTGGTAGTTATATAAATGCAATGAAGAATGAGGATATGTTAAAACACAAAGATGAGTATACTTCTGAAATCGCTAAGATCATACAATCGTTATGTGATCCTTCATCCATCTTGGAAGCGGGAGTTGGAGAGGCAACTACTTTTTCGGGTGTTATTAAAAAAAGTGAAAATAAGATTCGTGGTTATGGATTTGATCTAAGCTGGTCGAGAGTCGCCTATGCTAAAAAATACTTAAAATATCAGAATGTTGATAACATTGCATTGTGTACGGGTGATTTGTTTGATATTCCATTCGCGGACAACTCCATTGATATTGTTTATACATCACACTCAATTGAACCAAACAGGGGGGGAGAAAAACGAATTTTAAGTGAGCTTTATCGTGTGGCTAGGAAGTACGTTATTCTGTTGGAACCAGCTTATGAGTTTGCAAATAAAGAAACAAGAAGTCGAATGGAGTCGCATGGGTACTGTAGAGGCTTAAAAGAAACTGCCGAATCGCTTGGCTTTGACGTCGTAAAAAATGAACTTTTTCCTTTTGTAGCAAATCCAATGAACCCTACTGCTATAACGATTATTTCAAAGCAGTGTAATATGAAAGCACCAATGGAAGTTTTTGTTTGCCCTCAATTTAAAACACCATTAAAAGAAATTGACTCTGTGATGTACAGCCCAGAAGCATTAGTTGCTTACCCAATTATAGGTGGTATACCTTGTTTGAGAATTGATAATGGTGTTTTGGCAAGTAAGCTTGAAGAGGTTGCTTTGTATTCCTAAGCACCGATATAGGGAATCATGATGAACTTGAGTGAAAGCAGAGCTTTAAGTTTTTTGATGGTGATGCATGGTGATTAAACATAAGGTATTTAAAAATGCGTTTATTTATACCCTAACAGACGTCATTAATAAAGCCGTTCCTTTTTTATTGCTACCAATAATGACTAGTTACTTGTCTCCGGAAGACTATGGGCGTGTGGCAACATATGGTGCATTTACAGCGATTGTAGCCGTATTTATTCACTTGAGTATGGTTGGTGCCGTTAGTGTTAATTATTTCAAAGTAACAAAAGATCAGCTTAAAGTATATATAGCTAACACGCTCGTAATAATGTCCGTTTCTTCAGTGGTCGTATTCTTAGCTATATTGATTTTTGATGATAGATTAAGTACCTTGATTGATATTCCATGGCTTTGGTTGTGTGTTGGGGTCATTGTGACAGTCGCCCAGTTTTTGACTATGCTAAACCTTGGGTTATGGCAGCTTGAGCAGAAGCCTAAAGCCTTTGGAAGCTATCAAATAGTACAAATGTTAACAAATACTTCATTAGTTTTGGCACTTGTTATTGGTTTTGAAATGGGCTGGGAAGGCTCATTAATTGGTCAGGCGATTGCCACAATTTTATTTTCACTTATTAGTTTTGGCTTTATATATAAGAGAGGTTATTTATCATTTCATGTAAATAAAGCGGATATTAAAGATGCCTTAAGATTTGGTGTTCCTTTAATTCCTTATGCATTATCAGGATGGTTTAGAACCGGTGTGGACAGGATGATGCTAACATCTTTTATTGGGGCTTCAGCGACAGGGCTTTACTCCGTTGGTTATCAATTTGGTCTAATTATAGGCGTTATTACTGTAGCATTTAATCAAGCATATAGTCCTTTTTTATATAAAAAACTAGAAAATATTGATGAACAAGGTAAAAGAAAGCAAGTAAAGTTTACTTATTTATACTTTATTGGCATTTTAATACTTGCGGGAATACTCAGCGTGATTGTTCCTTATATCATTCAAAACTTCTTAAATGAAAGGTATCATGCCTCTAGTCAAATTGTCGGCTGGGTCTTATATGGATATGCCTTCCAAGGAATGTACTTTATGGTTGTAATTTATATTTTCTATACAAAGAGAACGTATATTTTATCTGCGATTGCATTTTTCACTGGATTGTTGCATGTTGGGATTAGCTATTATCTAATAAAATTAAATGGAATTATAGGTGCGGCACAAGCAACAACGATATCTTTTTTTATTATGTTTTTATTGGCGTGGCTTTTGAGCTCAAGGATTTATAGCATGCCGTGGGGATTAAAAGTTAAACATGGAAAATAAATTAGAGTCCATTTTATCGATATTACCTAGTATAGAGAACATAGTGGTTAAAGGAGAGGCTGATTATTATGGTATATCCTATTTAGTAGCAAAAAAACTTAAATTACCTTATATCCCTAGGAGTTTATCTAGCTGGCAGCATGGCTGGATTGTTCCGGAGATAAAATATTCTGAACAACTTACAGGTGGACAGAATAACTCAACCAAGCTAGTTGCTTTGATGGAACATGAGGTCTTTCTAAAGAAAGAAGGTGTAAAGTCTAAAGCAGTAGGAATGCCTTTTGTCTATGTGGAAGATGTTGAGACGCAAAAAATAGAGAGGCAAAAAAATACATTATTAGTAATGCCTCCACATTCTTTGCCTTATACAAATCACACATGGAATGAAGAAAGTTATGCAAAAAAAATTAATGAATTGAAGAACAAGTTTGACCTTATCGTTGTATGTTTACACCAGACTTGCATTGATAAAGGTCTTTGGGTTAGTTCTTTTGAAAAATATGATATTCCTTGGATAATAGGAGCTAATGCTCTCGATAAAAATGGCTTAATCAGAATGTATCGAATCTTTAATGCTTTTGAATTTATGACAACTAACGCAATAGGATCCCACGTGGCTTATGCTGCATATTGTGGCTGTAAGGTTTCTATTTATGGGGAGTATGCAGAGTTTTCCAAGGAAGATTATGCTGATACTCCAGTTTATAAGGAGTTTCCATTTTTATTGGAATATAATTTAAGGTGTTATTCCTATGAACAAGTACACAATAACTTTCCCTTTTTATTTTCTCCACCAGATAAAGCTAAGATAAGAATTGAATGGGCAGAGCGACAACTAGGGAAGGCTAATAAAGTCTGCTCACATGATTTGGCAAAATTATTAGGTTGGGGTTCTTTATACAAGCAATTTTTTTTCAGCATAAAAACTATACATCATAAAATAAAAAACAGGATTAGAAATGCAATAAAGTGTCTAAATAGTTAAGGTTATTTGTTACAAAACATACAAACAGAGGTATTTTAAAAAGCAAGTTATGACTATAAATCGCATAAGAAAAAAAATATTCAGACTGTTTCAAGGCCTAGGACTTAGTGTCCCAAGTTATAAAGAGAAGGAGTTAATCTTTTTTTTTGAAGAACATATGGCTAAGGGGTGCAAATATTCACTAGACCTCGGATCCGGCCCCGTTCCTAAAAACCCCTTTAATGCAAAAGAACTAATTGGTGTTGATATTCGTTCTCATGAACAAAATAATGTTGTATATGGAAATATTGCATCGGGAGCATTACCATTTGATTCGAATTCATTTGATTATGTGACTGCTTTTGATGTGTTAGAGCACATTCCAAGAGTAGCCACCTCAAGTGATGGCGAGCAAAGTTTTCCACTGATAATGCTAATGAATGAAGTTTTTCGAGTTTTAAAGCCGGAGGGTATGTTTTTTAATATACAACCATGCTTTCCTATGAAAGAAGTATTTCAAGACCCAACTCATGTGAATATAATGAGCGAAGATACTATGAATTTATATTTCTGCGAAAGTGCATGGGCGAGAATTTATGGGTATGAAGGATCTTTTTCAATGGTGAAGGATGGCTGGCTAGGGGGGAAATATTTTTCATTTATTAGAAAATTACATAATGAACCAATAAGAGACTTGGGTTTTATTCAAAAATGAATGAGGTTGCTATAAATAAAAGAGCCGTTATTGTCATCCCTCTATATAAAAGCGACTTAACTAAGCAGGAAGAATTTTCTATAGCCAATACATTGAGTGTGCTAACCAAGTGGAAAGTTATTTTTATAGCACCTCATCGGTTGAAGGCTGATATAGAAAGATGGAAGAGATTTCCATTAGATTCGGAGCAATGTGTTTTTTTTGAGGATAAGTATTTTAAATCTGTTGCCGGATATAATGAATTGCTGATGTCTCGTTTTTTTTATGAGAAATTTATCCTTTATGAATTTATGCTTATAGTGCAAACTGATGCGATAGCCATATCTGATCAAGTTGAATTATGGTGCTCGAAGAATTATTCATATATAGGTGCACCATGGTTTGAAGGTTTAGAGCAGCCCATAGAACCGCTTAAGATGATTGGTGTTGGGAATGGGGGGTTTTCACTTAGAAAAGTAAATGATTTTATTTCTGCATTATCAATTTGTAGGCATGTGCCTAATAAGAGAGCTAGATATAACAAAAAATCATTATTAAATTTAGCTAGGTATGTTAAACATAATTATATTTATGCTTTCAATGTTAAGCCTTTATTACCGAAAGTAAATGAGGATGTATTTTGGGGCGAATTGATCTCTAGTGTAATGCCCGAATTTACAGTGCCGTCAGTACAAGAGGCCGCTTTATTTTCATTTGAAGTTTGTCCTGAATATCTGTTCAATATTACTAATGAGAGGCTTCCATTTGGCTGTCACGCATGGGAAAAGTACAACAAAAAATTTTGGGTGGAGAGATTAAATTTACCTAAATATTTGTCGTAAGCCAACTTTCAATGGTCAGCAATTGTAATCCCCCGAAAAATAATTTAATTAAGGTTAAACTGATATTTAGGTATGAAAATAATGAAAAAAGCACTAATAACAGGTGTGACAGGTCAAGATGGATCTTACCTAGCAGAGTTTTTATTAGAAAAAGGCTATGAGGTCCATGGTATAAAACGTCGTGCTTCGTCGTTCAATACACAACGAATCGATCATATTTATCAAGATCCGCATGTAGATAATAAGAATTTTATCCTTCATTACGGTGATCTTACTGATTCCTCTAATTTGACGCGTATTTTGCAAGAGGTTCAGCCCGATGAGGTCTATAACTTAGGTGCTCAATCACATGTGGCAGTAAGTTTTGAATCGCCCGAATATACGGCAGATGTAGATGGTATGGGAACGCTTCGCTTATTGGAGGCTATTCGTTTATTAGGCTTAGATAAAAAAATACGCTTTTATCAGGCATCTACATCTGAACTTTATGGCTTGGTACAAGAAACACCACAGAAGGAAACGACGCCTTTTTACCCTCGTTCACCTTATGCTGTTGCTAAACTTTATGCATATTGGATCACTGTTAATTATCGTGAAGCATATGGGATGTATGCGTGTAATGGCATATTGTTTAACCATGAATCTCCACGCCGAGGCGAGACTTTTGTCACTCGTAAAATAACCCGTGGTTTGGCGAATATTTCGCAAGGTTTAGAAAGCTGTTTATACATGGGTAATATCGATGCCTTGCGTGATTGGGGTCATGCCAAAGATTATGTGCGTATGCAATGGATGATGTTGCAACAGGATAAACCTGAAGATTTTGTTATTGCCACTGGTGTGCAATATTCAGTGCGACAATTTATTATTTGGTCTGCTAATGAATTAGGTGTCTCACTACGCTTTGAAGGCGAAGGGGTATATGAAAAAGGCATTATTGATACTATTGATGGTGATAAGGCGCCGGCAATGAAAGTCGGCGATGTGATTGTTCAAGTTGATCCACGTTATTTCCGACCTGCAGAAGTGGAAACCTTATTGGGTGACCCAACTAAAGCCAAACAGGTGTTAGGTTGGGTACCTGAGATTACCGCTCAGGAAATGTGTACTGAAATGGTCGCTGAAGATTTAAAAGTGGCTCAACGTCACGCGCTTTTAAAAGCGCATGGGCATGATATTCAGATTTCGGTGGAGTAATCATGAGCAAAACAATTTTTGTGGCTGGTCATGCGGGAATGGTGGGTTCGGCGATTATTCGTCAACTGAAAAAAGATCCATTAAATAAAATCCTCACCGCTATACGTAGTGAGTTAGACCTGACAAATCAACAGGCGGTTAAGGACTATTTCGCCCAGCATGATATTGATGAGGTTTATCTGGCTGCGGCAAAGGTGGGAGGTATACATGCCAATAATGAATTCCCAGCGGAATTTATTTATCAAAACTTGATGATAGAGGCGAATATTATTCATGCCGCACATCAAAATAACGTGCAAAAGCTGTTGTTTCTAGGATCGTCATGCATCTACCCGAAATTGGCTGAGCAACCAATGCCAGAAAGTGCCTTGTTGACTGGGGGACTTGAGTCAACTAACGAGCCATATGCAATAGCGAAAATTGCAGGAATTAAATTGTGCGAAAGTTATAATCGCCAATATGGCAGAGATTATCGGAGTGTAATGCCGACTAACCTTTATGGCGAAAATGATAATTTTCACCCAGAAAATTCACATGTAATTCCAGCTTTGATAAGACGATTTCATGAAGCAAAAATAAATAATGCGCCAGTCGTGACTGCATGGGGCAGTGGTAAGCCAATGCGTGAGTTTTTGCACGTTAATGATATGGCGGAGGCTTCTATATTTGTTATGACTTTAGATGATGCTGTTTATCAACAAGAAACACAGCCTATGCTATCGCATATTAACGTTGGATCGGGTGTTGATTGCACTATTCGTGAATTAGTGGAAACAGTTGCTAGAGTCGTTGGTTATAAAGGGAAAATAGAGTTTGATGTTAGCAAGCCTGATGGTGCGCCCAGAAAGTTGATGGATGTTTCACGACTTGAACGGTTGGGCTGGAAAGCAACAACGAGTTTAGAAAATGGGCTGAATCAGACTTATCAGTGGTTTTTACTGCATCAAAATGATTTTAGGAAATAAATGAGCATGACTAAGTAATGACTGAACTTTTTGGTGTAGACAAAAAATATAGCACAACCCGATTGCTTACTCGTGAACAGCCAATCATTGAAAATAAATCTGAAGACAAACTTGAAAGCGTGCTGTTTTTGCCTGAACATAAAGACAGGCTAGGTGAGGGTGGACTTCGAACGCAGGGATACTTCAAAACAAGTCAGATCGATAAGCCACTGATTACTGTTGTAACGGTTGTCTATAATGGAGAGCAGCTCTTAGAAGACACAATCCATAGTGTGATTAATCAAACTTATGATAATGTCGAATATATCATTATTGATGGAGGATCCACTGATGGGACGATTGATATTATTCATAAGTATCAGCACGCAATTGATTATTGGGTGAGTGAGAAAGATCTCGGTATTTATGACGCGATGAATAAAGCCATTGATCTCGCTGGTGGTGTTTGGATTAATTTTATGAATGCAGGTGATGCGTTTTATAACAAAAAAACGTTGCATTCAACTTTTAAAGCCACAGACTATAAAGATTATGGAGTGATTTATGGTGATGTAGAGGCGGTATACCCTCATAAAAGAAAGGAAATAGTAGCTGGCTCGCTTGATAAGCTGTGGAGAGGGTCTCAGTTTAGCCATCAATCTACGTTTATTTTATCCTCTCTAAATAAAAAGATTAAATATAATATCATGCATAAAATAGGTGCTGATTTTGAGTTTTTTTATCAATGTAAGAGGAATGGAATAAAGTTTTTTTATGTAAATGAAATTCTAGCTAAGGTTTCTTCAGGTGGATTATCTGATAATAATCATGTGGATACATTTGTTGGTTTTTGGAATGTAATTGATAAAAATACAGGACGAAATATATTTTATATATCTATTATCGTTTATATTATGTTTAAATTGAGTATTAAAAAATCACTTAAGTTGCTTCGTCTAAGATGAGTAATGTTTCAATAATATTTATAAATATTTTGATGGCAAGCTTTTAACGATAAAAGAATGACACTGTAATTATAGCTATTGCCCAGCCACTAGTAATACTGTTATCGACGTTTTTGCAATACCTGTTTTTGTAAGTTTGTAAGTAGCTTATTCATAATCTGACTTGGGTAGTGAATGGCGAACGGTAGCGATAGTGGATAAAAGCATTTTGACGGCACCTACATAGATAATATCCAGTATGTGATGTCTGCCATCGATAAAACTACCTTAGTTAAATAAATTGATATGGCAATAGAGGGGCAATTTAAAGTTGATGGTCGTGATTCTGATTTATTAACATTGTATGATGATGCGGTTTGGCTTAGATTGCTTGTTGATGGATGGTTGGGACATTTGTTTTTAGTATGAGCTATCAAGTGTTCCCCGTTTAGATGTTCATAACTATTGCTTTAAGTTCTTATTTAGCCTTGTGGCGTAAGTACTGATAAACAATCAAAAATAAATGAATTGTCAGTAGAAAAATTATACCTTTAGAGATAACGATAATATATGCAACATCAGCTTCATATAGTAGCCGATACATCACTAATGTCCGGCGGGGAAGGCCTTGCCGCCTTAAAATATGCAGAGCATATTGCTCAAGCAGGTTGTCATGTGACACTTATTTCTTTAGATGGAATGGAAGCTCCGCAAAGACAGGCGATGGGCTCTGGAAGTCTTGCTATTCATTTGATTCCTAAAAAAGAAAGTATTTTTATTCCTCAATATTGTTCATCCTATTCTTACCTTCATAAATTATGTAATGAATATAAAGTGGATATTATTCATGTTCATGGAATGTGGAATCCTGTTCTAGCAGTCGCGGCTATCGTTTCAAAAAGTAATAACATTCCGTTAATTCTATCGCCACATGGTTGTATGGAACCCGTGGCTTTGAGTTATAACTTTTATAAAAAATGGTTAGCATTAAAGACTTATCAGGGAATTGTTTTGCGAAATGTCTCATTATTTGTCGCTACGGCTGAACAAGAAAAAGACTCTATCCGCCGATTAGGTTATAAACAACCCATTGCTGTAATTCCTAATGGTGTAGATGTAACGGACGTCGTTTCTTCGCAGAATAAAATTATTAAGACTATTCTTTTTCTATCTCGACTGCACCCTAAAAAAGGTCTGGAGAAGCTAGTCGAATCCTGGTCTATAGTAAGAGAAGAGGGGTGGAAGATTATGATCGCGGGTGATGGCGATAGTGATTATCGTGAAGAGCTCGAGAGATTAATACGCCAGCACGGATTAGAATCAGATTTTGAATTTATTGGCTTCGTCACTGGATCAAGTAAGCAAGCTTGTTTCGAAGTGGCTGATATCTTCATTTTACCTACGCGTTCTGAAAACTTTGGTCTTGTAGTTGCTGAAGCTTTAGTGAATGAACTACCTGTAATAACTACAACGGGAGCTCCATGGGAAGACCTAGTTGATTATCAATGCGGTTGGTGGGTGGAGCCTAATGTGGAAGGTATTTCTAAAGCATTAGTTGAAGCTATGTCATTTGATCGCGATCAATTAAAGGCAATGGGACAGCGTGGTAGACAACTTGCCCTTGATAAATATTCTTGGATTAATATAGGAACCATGGCATTGAATGTTTCTGAGTGGTTATTAGACCATTCTTATGAAAAACCTTCGAACATTGACCTGCAAGGCGAGGTGACCGATAAGTGAAAAAATTGGTCGTGACACAGTATTTTGAGCCTGAGAGTTCGAGGGGAACTGGATTTAGAAAAAACAGTTTTTTAGTGTTTACTAAGCTGGTTAAATAAGAGACTGTAAATTAAATTGTGTATCTGCCTATCATTAACCCCATAATGGGAATAAAGGATAGGTACTATGAACCAAAAAGAACTTGAAGCGTTTGCTCGTGAAGCAGCCAAAGGTATTAAAACTCAAAAAGATCTGAA
>Ga0307486_1000400_pt1 | contig 40752 bp, 36 predicted proteins | sample CBIW02metaG_FD_203663 | JGI IMG/M metagenome (GOLD analysis project Ga0307486, IMG submission 203663) | Sea-ice brine microbial communities from Beaufort Sea near Barrow, Alaska, United States - CBIW 0.2 | ecosystem: Environmental > Aquatic > Marine > Coastal | place: USA: Alaska | collected... | reverse complement strand
TCCCTGAGCTCTTTTTTCTTTCAACTAAAAAAGAAAACTATGCATTCGAAAAATATAATGACTGCGGGAAAAGACATTTCAGGAGCAAAAAAAGCACTGATAATGCTGCACGGGCGGGGTGGAAATGCCCGGGACATTCTTTCTCTGGCAAATCAACTCAAAGTACGTGATTTTGCGCTTTTTGCGCCACAGGCAACTAATAATTCCTGGTACCCGCATTCGTTCCTCGTTAATCCCACCCAAAATGAACTCTGGCTTTCCTCTGCCCTGGAAATCTTGAGGGATTTGCTGGAAGAGATAAAACGCAATGGCATAGCTTCAGAAAATATCTATTTCGCCGGATTTTCACAGGGAGCCTGTCTCGCTGCAGAATTTGTCACCCGCAATGCAACCCGGTTTGGCGGGGTAATTCTCTTTACCGGCGGACTTATTGGCGATAAAATATATACTGAAAATTATAAAGGAGATTTTGCGGGAACACCTGTTTTTATTGGCACCGGAAATCCCGATGCCCACGTTCCTTTAGAAAGGGTGAACGAAACCGCTAAAATTATGAAAAAGATGAATGCCACGGTCACCGTAAAAGTATATGACAACAGGCCGCATAGCATTTCACAGGACGAAATCGAAACTGCCAACAAACTTATTTTTAAATAACAATTATTTACCAAATCGCTTCTAGGAAGGAAGGTTTATCTGCGGCAATGATTCTTTTTTCCTGAAAAGCGGGAGGACTGAAAATATTTCTTCATTACCAGAACTAAATCCTCAATTTTTTGATTTAATTTTCATAACTTAAACTTGTTAAATAACTGTTTGACAGGTGACAAACTATTTTTATTTTTAAATCCCTCACCTGTTATCTGAAATATAAACGCCTTATGAAACAGGAAACCTGGCCCGAATTATCTTTTGAAAAGGGCAATGACACATACCAAAGCATTCATTTATGGACACAAATTGCAGGGAAGATAAAGCTGGCCAAAATGCCGTGGATCAACCATTCGTGGCACGTCACCTTGATTGTGACCCCATTTGGTTTGAGCACCGGCGATATTCCCGATCTCAAAAAGCATTTTCAGATCAATTTTGATTTTATCAAACATCAGTTGCAGATAATAACCAGCGATAAGGAAGAGCGGGTGTTCCAACTTTCCGGAATGTCTGTGGCCAGTTGTTACAAAAATGTTTTGGCCGCGTTGAACGAGCTGGATATAGTGATCAAAATCAATCCCCTTCCCTGTGAAATTGAAAACGCAGTGCCGTTTCACGAAGATGAAGCTCATTCCACTTACCTACCGGAGGTTGCCGAAAATTTACATAAAGCCCTTTTAAACGCTCAAAGGGTTTTTACCGAATTCAGGGCTAAATTTACCGGGAAATGCAGTCCGGTCCACTTTTTTTGGGGCAGTTTTGATTTGGCGGTTTCACGTTTCTCCGGCCGGGAAGCACCGCCGCATCCCGGTGGGATCCCCAATTTACCAGATTGGGTCGCACAGGAGGCATATTCTCATGAAGTGTATAGTTGCGGTTTTTGGCCCGGCAGCGAAGCCTTGCCCTTTGCCGCTTTTTACAGCTACATTTACCCGGCTCCCCAGGGTTTTAGTTCGGCTTCTGTAAAACCCGGGACTGCTTACTGGAATAATGAGATGGGGGAGTTTATTTTAGCCTATAAAGAGGTACAACAAGCCGAAGACCCATCAAAATTTTTGATGCAATTTCTCGATACTACTTATCAAGCAGCGGCTGAATTTGCTAACTGGGACATGGAAAAATTAGAAAATACTGACTTTTTAAAATCTGGTCGATAATAAAGAAAACAGGGAAAAATAATTTATAAGCTTTTGGCGGAAAATCTTTGAAACAACTTCACTTTTTTAACAAAAATCCTTATCTTAGTGTATAAGGTCGGGCATATTAATAAAACCCAGGTTTACTCCCCTCAACATTTTTCTTAAAAATAAAAATTAACCAAAAAATCCATATAAGATGGGAACTGAAAACAATAAACAGGACAAACAACCGGATAAAAAAGTTGTTAAAAAGAACGATTCCCCGAACAGGTTTATGACATTCATTAAAAAGAATATAGTTTCGGTTTTGCTGGTTTTGGCCCTGATAATCGTTATAATATGGTTTTCAGCAAAAAACAGGCAGGACAACAGGCAATTTGAAAAAGAAAAAACAGCACTGATCACCCAATCCAAAAATGAAAGATCAGCGCTGATCGCTAATTATGAATCAGAAAAAGACAGTTTGCGGATTGCCAAGCTGGAGGATGAAGCAAAGATCTTTTCCTGGGCCGTGAGGAGTGAGTTGATCAGGATCAATACCGAAAACCTGAATCAACTTGTGAATGCATTCGTAAAAGAATCCGGTGCCGATTTGGTGCAACTGATAGATCCCGAAACCAATAAGATCATCCTTTCTTCTGACAAGAAATTTGAAGGTTCTGAATATGCCCAGGAAATAGATTATGGGTTAAAGGAGCCACACACTTTGAAAGAAAATGGCAGCATTAAGATAATCACTCCTGTAATGGGTCTCAATACTGCGCTGGGAATTCTTCTTGTTCAGGTCAATAATGAATAAGGTCGAAAAAAATATGATGAAACAAAAGTAGCCAGGTCATTAATAACATTATCCTTACTAAACAGTACTTAAAGTACCTAAATTCTGAAGCGCTTTGAGTTCAAAATAAAATTAAAAGTGGACTGTTTGATCAAAACAGCATAGTTTTTTTTTTGAAAATTAGCTGTTCGTATGCAACGATTAGAAAATTTACCTTTTCGCAGTACCAGTAAAATTGGAGCCTCCTTTTCTTTTGGCATTTTATGCACTCAAAAATTTTTGAACTGATTTGTCACAAATTCCCGATTTAAAAATTACCTTTATGTATGGCCAATACCACGTCGCAGCACATCTTAGGAACTTCCGCGAACCTTCTGGGGTTTTGCCTTTTTGTGATCACATCATTGCACGTGGCTAATCTAACGGAGACATACCTCATAGATGAACTCACATCTGTCGTCGCTTTGCTCCTCACTTTTTCATGTGTTTTTTCATTTACTTCCATCAGAACCATCAACATCAAAAAAGAACACCGGCTGGAAACTATCGCCGATTATCTATTTCTTTCCTCACTCGCAGGAATTCTCATCATAATTTTACTAATCACTCTCAACATTATAAAATGAATTTTAATGAATTCAGGCGTAGATAAACTTCAAAATTAAAGAACAATTTTAAAAACAATAAAATGATAATTAGCAGTATCAGCAAGGCCAAAATAAAGATGGGGGAAGCGGTAAAAGGAGAAGACCTTAGAGAGGGCATTTTCGATTTGATCAAGGCTGAATATCCCGGATTTGGAAATGACGATTATATATCGCTGGAGGAACTTAATAAATATCGAAGAATTTATCTCACCTCCCTTATTATTAAGGAAAAAGGTGAGTTGGCGGTGATAGATGGAGATGTGATGTATGCCATTAAAAACAATTCTATTCTTTCTGAAAATATTCAGGACGAAATTGAAGCAACCCTTACTACAGGCCAGAAACTGGCTGATAGAATCGCCCTTTTTGGCGGGAGCTGGACTTTTATCATCACCTTTTTCAGCTTCATTTTAATCTGGATGTCAATTAATATATGGATTTTGGCAACCAGGCCATTTGATCCTTTTCCGTTTATACTTCTCAACCTGATCCTTTCCTGCCTGGCGGCAATCCAGGCCCCAATTATTATGATGAGCCAAAACCGTCAGGAACAAAAAGACCGGCAACGCGGGGAACACGATTATAAAATCAACCTCAAGGCCGAACTTGAAATTAAGTTGTTGAGCGAAAAAATTGATCACTTGCTTGTGCATCAGAACAAAATATTATTGGAGATCCAGGAAATTCAAACAGATTACCTGGAAGACTTGATGAAAGCTATCATAAAGAAATGAAACATCCATGAGAAAAAAATTCTCACACAGGGAAATGTTTATAGGGATGTTACATTTATCGGCTAAAACAATAATATAAACCTATGAAATTAGAACACCGCAAACAAAAAGTGCTTCCCTGGCCTCAATTCTTCCTTAGACTTGGGCGCTACGGTTTTTTTTCACTGATATTGATCACGGTTTCAGTAGGAATAGGCGTTTTTGGTTATAATTATTTTGGACAACTCAATTGGCTTGACAGTTTCCATATGGCTTGTATGATCTTAACAGGAATGGGCCCTGTTGCCGAAATGACCTCCAAAAGCGCAAAACTATTTTCCTCATTTTATGCGCTCTATAGCGGAATTGCATTTTTAAGTATTACCGTAGTTTTCCTTACACCAATTATTCACCGGCTATTGCATATTCTGCATGTGGAACAAAATGACGACCCAAATTAACCGTGAATACTGAATGCATTGAAACTATTGGAACTCAGGCTTATTTTTTATATCAGTCCTTTTGCCGGGCATAAAACTTTGCTGAATTCATTTATATACCGGCCACGAACATTGTTTTAACAAATAAATTAGACACCCTTATTTTGAAATATATCACAAAAACTGTCTGGATTTTATCCCTGGTGAGTTTGTTTACAGACACCGCAAGCGAAATGCTGTATCCAATAATGCCCATTTACTTAAAGTCTATTGGTTTTTCAATTTTACTGATTGGAATTCTTGAAGGTTTCGCGGAAGCAACGGCCGGATTGAGCAAGGGGTATTTTGGCAAACTATCCGACAATTCCGGGAAACGGGTGCCCTTTGTTCAAATTGGATATGCCTTTAGTGCCGTTTCAAAACCGATGATGGCTGTTTTCATTTTTCCGATTTGGATTTTCTTTGCCCGTACCATCGACCGTTTGGGAAAAGGAATCAGGACCGGGGCAAGGGATGCAATTCTATCAGACGAAGCAACCCCGGAAACCAAAGCAAAAGTTTTCGGATTCCATCGCTCCCTGGACACTTTTGGCGCGGTCCTGGGCCCATTATTTGCCCTGCTTTATTTATACTTCAATCCCGAAAATTATAAGACCCTTTTTTATATCGCCTTTATTCCCGGGCTTATTGCCGTGTTGACCACTTTTTATCTAAAAGACAAAGGCAAAAAAATTGGAACACAAAAAATCGCTACCCCATTTTTTTCCTTCTTAAATTACTGGAAAGCAAGTCCGCCACAATACCGAAAAGTAGTGACAGGCCTTTTAGCCTTTGCTTTGTTCAACAGTTCAGATGTTTTCCTATTGCTAAAAGCCAAACAGGCCGGGCTAAGTGACACCATGGTAATTGGAGTTTATATTTTCTACAACCTTGTTTACGCCCTGAGTTCCTTTCCTCTTGGGATTATTGCCGATAAAATTGGTTTGAAGAAAATGTATGTTTTCGGGCTTTCAATATTTGCGATTGTGTATTTTGGAATGAGCGTTAGCTCCAATATTTTGGTGATCGCCGGATTATTTTTTCTCTATGGGGTGTATGCATCAGCTACCGAAGGAATTTCAAAAGCCTGGATCAGCAACATTATCCTCAAAAAAGACGTCGGGACGGGAATTGGAACTTATTCCGGCTTTCAAAGCATTTGCTCTATGTTGGCAAGCTCCCTGGCAGGATTGATCTGGTATCAGTTTGGCGCCGGTGCAACCTTCATAATTACCGGGGTTGCCACACTTTTAATTATTATTTATTTTTCCTTTTGGGTTAAAACCAATCCAAAACCGCTTCAACAAATGGAAGGTTGAAAATGGTATAAAGATCTTAAGCCTTTTCGATACAAATCCTGGCATCTACCGCCAATATTTCTTCTGAAGTCCCTAACAGCGGATTTAAATCCAACTCTGTGATCTCCGGAGCTGCGGTTAAAAGATTGGAAACCTTTGCAATAATTTCAGCAAACAAAGCTTCATTTACCCCTTTCTGATTTCGAATTCCCTGAATAATTTTATATGATCTTAGGTTCCGGATCATTTCCAGCGCTTCTTCTTTTGAAACCGGCGCTAATGACGCCTGAACATCTTTCAACACTTCAATATAAATCCCGCCCAGGCCACACAGCACCAAATGCCCGAATTTATCTTCCTTTTTAGCGCCAATAAATAGTTCAATTCCCTTTTTCATAGGTTGGATCAAAACAGCTGTTGCGCCCTCAATCTTCATTATTTTCTCAAAAGCATAGCTCAGTTTTTCTTCAGAATTGATATTTAAGAAAATCCCTCCCACATCCGATTTATGAACAGGACCAACCACTTTCATCACCACCGGAAATCCAAGGTTTTTGATCTCAGCGATACATTCCTTTTGTGTTGAACAAACAACCTCAGCGACAATTGGAATTTCAGCTGCGATCAACAATTCTTTTACCTGTTGGGGTCGTAAATAACCATTGGCGGAATTGTCTATTATTGTCCTGATTTTTTGCAGATCAAGGCTTGGTTTTGACAATGCCGTGAAATTGGGTTTTGAAGTTTTGGCTATTTTCGCCAAGGCATTTCCGAATAAAACCTCATCCGGAAAATTGGTATTCCCCTTTGAAATAAAAGAATCAATCTCATTTTTCACATTTACCACCGAAGGCAAAACCGAAAATATGGGCTTCTTGCATTCCCTGATTTTCTTGTGAAGCACCTCATAAACATCATAGACTTCAAATAACCCGGGACTCCCAAAAATAACGACCATAGCATCGATCACGGGAAATTTGAGTTCACAAAAATCAATGATAGTTTCAAGTTGTTCCGCGGTTCCGGTAGCCAAAAAATCGATGGGATTTGACACTGATGAACCCGAAAACAATTTCTCAAGTAAGACTTCGCTTTCTTTTCCGCTTATTTCGGGAACATTCAACCCGTTTTTTGACAAAGCATCTGTCAGCATTACCGCCGGCCCGCCGGCGTGGGTGATAATGGCGATATTTTTTCCTTTCAGTTCAGGATGCATAAAAACGGATGCGACCGTGATCAACTCATTTCTTCCGTAACAGCGCACAATTCCTGCTTTTTTGAACAAGGCATCAACCGCCACGTCCGAATTTGCCAAAGCTCCTGTGTGCGAACTCGCGGCCCTGCTTCCCGCCAAGGAACTTCCCGCTTTTATCGCGGCAATTTTGCAGCCTTTTTGAATTAGGGAAGAAGCGTGTTTTAATAGTTTCTTCGGATTAGCTATACTTTCAATATACAGCAGTTTTACCTTCGAACTTTTTTCAGTGTCAAAAGTTTCGTCCAAATGTTCCAGAACATTCTCTACTCCTATTTGTGCTGAATTCCCAACTGAATAAACACTTGAAAAAGTTAAACCCGTTGAGTTTGCAGCTTCAATAATAAAAACCGCAGTCGCCCCGGATCCGGAAATAAAATCCACTCCATTTGGATGCAGTTTTGGAACAGGCGTTGTAAAAACCCCTGCATAATTTTGATTGATCAACCCGATATTATTGGGCCCCAATAAAGTGCCTCCCACGGCATCTATTTCCTGTACGATTTGTTGTTCCAGTTGCCGTCCTTCCTCATCTTTTTCACTAAATCCGGCTGAAAATATGATAAAACCTTTGGTGTTTTTTTTTCGGGCCAAAACCCTGACGGTTTCCAAAGTGAATTTTGCGGCTATAGCTATAATCGCCAGATCCACATTTGGGATCCCGGCGATTTCCCGATAGCATTTTACACCCTGGACTTCGCTCTCCTTTGGGTTTACGGCAAAAAGATCTCCGCTAAAATTATGATCGATTAGGTTTTTTAAAACCCTGCCTCCGGGAGTCTGAATATTATTAGAAGCTCCAATTACGACAATGCTCTTTGGCTGAATAAGTTTTTCGTGTAACATTTAAAAATTTTACTTTTTACGAAAGAATTTCCATCGCAATTTCTTTTCCCTTGTTAAAAGCCTCAATATTTTTATTGACAACACGTTCCCCTTTTCGTTCAAAAAGAGTTTTAATTGCCTGTACCAAACTCGCTTCATCCAAAGGCAAAAGTGAAGATGCCGCGCCTAATAAAACAATATTGGTCGCTTTGGAATTTCCAAGATCCTTGGCTATTTTTTTGGCATCGATTAAAATGTTGTTTGGAAGCAGTTTTATTTGATTGTAAAGTTCCTCCATGTTTGGATAATCGGGAATGTTCTCAAATGGATTTGAATCTGTGACCAGGTAGCCGTCTTTTTTCAAAAAAGGCAGATACCGCAATGCTTCCATAGGTTCTACTGAAATAATGATATCCGCTTTCCCCTGGGGGATCAGGTCGGAATGAATTTCGGTATCCGAAATGCGAACATGAGATTGCACCGCTCCCCCACGCTGGCTCATTCCGTGAACTTCAGATTGTTTCAAATTAAGATCACTTGCCAATGCCGCCGTATCTAAAACCGCAGCGATGGTCAAAATTCCCTGTCCGCCAACTCCGGCTAAAATTATATTTGTTTTCATTTGTAGCTATTTATTATTTTTAATTCTGATCTATAAATCATCAGAAACGTCTTTTCTTTAACTGCAGAGTTTCCCGGATTTTTTTATTTAAATCAATTTTTCAGCGCCCATCTGCCGATTTTAAATCTGCGGTCCCGATAGCTTTCGGGAGCGGGAAATTTTTTATGGTATTTTAGTCCTTTTGAATATTGTAGAAACGTTCCTACTTTAAATCACTTTATTGAAGCCTTTTTAAGTTCGTTTAATTTATCTTTTTTCTCTTTAGGCAACTGAACACAGGGCCGTTCGGAAATAATTACCGATACTCCCTGGTAGTTTATTTCCCTTCGGACAAAATCGATGTTTTCCTGGAAATTTTTATAGAGCGGATTTATTAATTTCAAGTGTTCTTCCTCCACTCCAAGACCTCTGCAAATATCGAACAACCTGCCTGAAGCCGATGAATCCTGCGCACCGGTCATGGCAATTGCCGAATTATCGGAAATGATCACCGTAATAGGCGTTTTTTCAATAATGCAATCCAATAAACCGGTCATTCCGGAATGCGTAAAGGTAGAATCCCCAATAATTGCAATGGCAGGGTGAATTCCGGCATCTGCGGCACCTTTTGCCATGGTAATTGAAGCGCCCATTTCAATAAGGGTATTAACCGTTTTAAAGGGGGACAAAACCCCCAAAGCAGAACAGCCAATGTCACCAAAAACCTGTTGGCTTTGAGATTCCTTTTTTAGTTCATTTATAACATCAAAGAGATCCTTATGGGCACAACCAACACATAATTCCGGAGGTCTTCCGGTTACAACTTTTGGAAGGTCTTCAGCAATAATAACCTCAAAACCTAAGGCTTTTGCGATATTATCGGGATTTAATTCGCCCACCCGCGGAACATCCCCGCTCAGCCGGCCAATTACTTTTCTGTTTTCGCCTAAAAAGTCGGAGATCATTTCCTCAATAAAGGGATAGCCATCTTCCAGCACCAATATTTTATCACAGGTATCAAATAAATGTTTTATAGCTTTTTTTGGCAATGGATATTGTGAGATCTTCAGGATAGGATAAGGACAATTTGTATCTTCAAAATTTTCCATCAAATAATTAAAGGCGATTCCCGAGGCGATAATTCCAATGGAAGTATCGCTGCCTTTTATCAACTCATTAAACCCGCTTTTTTCTGAAATTTCAAGCAATTCAGATTGGAGTTCTACAAGATGTTTATATCTGCTTCGGGCATGCATCGGGATCAACTGAAATTGCGTTGGATTTTCAGGCAGGTGGATGCTGTTTTGTTTTTTGCTCCCACCAGTTAAAATCCCGGCTCTTGAATGTGACAAACGGGTCACCATTCTTAAAAGAACAGGCAATTTTAATTTTTCCGACAGTTCAAACGCATATTTGGTAATTTCGTAAGTTTCCTGCTGGTTAGAAGGTTCCAATATTGGGACCATGGCAAATTTTCCGTAATAACGGGAATCCTGTTCATTTTGGGAGGAATGCATGGAGGGGTCATCGGCGACAACTACAACAAAACCACCGTTAATGCCTGAAACCGACATATTCATAAAAACATCGGCAGCAACGTTCAGCCCCACATGTTTCATAACCGTCATCACTCTTTTACCCGCATAGGACATTCCAAGAGCCGCTTCCATAGCTGTTTTTTCATTCACAGACCATTTTGAATGGATATTTTGTTCTATAGCTGTTTTTGAGCGCTGAATATATTCTATGATTTCTGTTGATGGAGTTCCGGGATAGCCATAAACACCGGAGATTCCCGCATCAATGGCTCCTTGTGCCAATGCTTCGTTTCCTAAAAGAAGTTTTTTCATTAATTTCTGGTTTAGAGACAAGTATTAATTTTGGTCGTGAAATTAAAAAAAATCTTTATTAATTTATATGATGAAAATCAGGAACCGGACTTATAAATTATTGAAAAACAGAATATTCTATTTTTAATAACGAAATAATAAGAATGTTGCACTTAAAATTAAACAATCAATAAAATCAGTTCAATTAATTCCGAAGAAAAACAACTTGTCAAAACTGACATTTTCAAACTCTTATTCCCTAAAAGATCCAGATGAATCACCCAAACTTCAATCCTGATAAATATCATTTTTATTCCCTGAAAATATTTTTATTTTTATTTAGGTTAAGAACATTTTATTTAGCACTTTTAAGAAATAATTTAATAAAATCTGAATTGTTTGGTTCCATGGAAAGAAAAAATTAAGATATATTAAGAACTATGCAGTTTTATAATGAATATTATTGGGGAATGCATTTCATATGGTGGGTCATTTGGATTGTAATCGTCCTTATGATCTTTCTTTGGCCCCGAAAAAGGATCAAAAATGAAAAACCTTTAGAGATCCTAAAAAAGCAGCTTGCTAAAGGGGGGATCACCAAAGAAGAGTTTGAAGCCATGAAACAAACCATTGATATAAATGATAAAAAGTAACCGATTAAATACAAACAACCAAAAACCAATATTATGAAAAAAATGATCTTTCTTTTAGGAATTACAAGCCTGATGCTGACTGCATGCAATCAACCAAAAAGTTCGGCCCAGGTGCTGGAGGATGAAACCCAACGTCAAGAAATTATGCAGACAATTGCAAACGACAAGGAGATGATGACAGAAATGAGCAATATTATGATGAAGAGCGAAAACGCTAAAATGATGTTGATGCAAAACCAGGACATGATGTCAATGATGCTGGGCAACCGGCAGATGATGCAAAAAAATCCCGGAATGATGCAGGGAATGATGGGAAACATGATGCAAATGGCACAGACAGATTCTGTTATGAGAAATAACATGACCGGCATGATGGCCAGTCACAGGGCATTGATGCAAAGTATGATGCAAACCATGCAGGAAAAGGGAATTATGAGCCCGGAATGTATGAAAGCAAATATGCAGAACCTGGAGAACATGAAAATGAATTCTAATGGAATGATGGATAAAAATGGAATGATGGATAAAAACAAAAAGGAATAAAAAAAAATTAAGGCCAGGAAAATGCCCAATTTATATTTTATGCCTGTAAATATTTGGGCGTTTTCCTGTTGGTTGCAATTTTATTCAATAATTGAACATACTCTTGTTTTAGTTGCTTCTAAAATATTCTAAAACAAATTGTCAAAAATTGATATATTTTGGAAGATTCAGTAAACCGACTTCGCTTTAGGCGATTGGGAATTCATACCCAATACGAACATTTTGCTTATATGCGGGAAGATTGTGAGGTGTGTATTTCTGAGGGTTTCGAGGCGCTCACCCGTATCCGGGTCACTAATGGCAGAAAATCAATTGTCGCCAGCCTGAACGTTATTCGTACAGAGATATTACTGCCGGAAGAGATCAGTTTGTCTGAGAGTGCGATTCACGCTTTAGGAATTGAAGAAGGAAAATCTGTTACCGTATCACACCTGAATCCCATCAATTCATTAAGTTATGTGCGGTCAAAAATATACGGGAATGATCTTTCGGCAATTAAACTGAAAGAGATCATTCAGGATATTGTTTCCGGAAATTATTCCAATATTCAGCTTTCGGCTTTTATCACTGCCTGTGCCGGAAACCGAATGACAAGTGATGAAATTACCTTCCTTACCCAAGCCATGATCTCATCTGGACAACGCATCAGTTGGAAAAATAAATTGGTTGTAGATAAACATTGTATAGGAGGACTACCGGGAAACCGAACTACACCTATCCTGGTGTCCATAGTCACGGCCTTTGGATTGACCATGCCAAAAACCTCTTCCCGGGCCATTACATCTCCTGCCGGAACAGCAGATACTATGGAAGTGATGACAAAGGTAAATCTCACACTGGAACAAATTAAAAAAGTGGTAAAAAAGGAAGGAGGCTGTATAGCCTGGGGAAATACTGCAAAATTAAGCCCCGCAGATGATATTCTGATCCGGGTTGAAAAATCATTGGATCTGGACAGCGAAGGCCAACTCATCGCATCTGTTCTCTCTAAAAAAGCAGCTGCAGGATCCAGCCATGTGGTGATAGATATGCCTATTGGAGATACTGCCAAGATTAGGAGCATTGAGGCTGCCAATCAGCTTAAAGTTGAAATGGAAAAAGTAGCACATGCCATCGGAATTAAATTAAAAGTTGTAATTACAGATGGAACCCAGCCTGTTGGAAGAGGTATTGGCCCTGCTTTAGAAGCAAGGGACATTCTTTCCGTATTGAGAAATGAAGCCAATGCTTCCTTAGATTTGAAGGAAAGAGCTATCCTGCTGGCAGGCGAATTATTGGAGCTTTCAGGCAAAGTTGAGGCGGGGGATGGAAATGAAAAAGCCAGGAAAATACTCGAATCTGGTGAAGCTTATAAGAAGTTCAAGGCCATTTGTAATGCACAGGGAAGTTTTACCGAACCAAAACTCGCCACATATAAACATGAAATAAAGGCAGAACGTGCAGGGACCGTGATAAAAGTAGATAACAGAAGACTTGCCAAAATAGCGAAACTTGCCGGAGCACCCAGTGACAAAGAGGCCGGCATTGATTTTAGGGCCCCAATAGGTATTGAGGTGGAAAAGGGACAAACATTATATATAATCTATGCTGAATCCAGGGGAGAACTGGATTATGCCATGGAATATTATAATTCTCAAACCGATATTTTAACCATTCAATAAATGAAAGATGCTGTTTTTCATAAAATTAGAGATACCTTCTTTTTGTTAAATTAATAAGGACAAATGGCTTTTGGAATAGTTTAAAGATACTCAAAAATGCAAAAAAACTTTGTGAGACTTTGTGCTTTTTGTGTCTTTGTGGCAATAAAGACATTGTTTATAGTTCCTGAGTTTTTGCCTCTAAGACTCAAAGTTGCCCTAAAAAATTCATTATGCTTTACACAAACTTCTAAACCAGGACTATGAAAAAACAGGGAATCATACTTTTTGCACTTCCCGGCAACGAAGAATTGACAGAAAATCTTGTTCGGCATTTGAATGCTGAAAAAGGAACAGCTGTTATCCGGCAATTCCCCGATGGGGAAACCTATGTTCAAATTCAATCTGAGGTTAAAAATAAACGGGTAATATGGGTTTGTACTTTACATCAGCCCGACAACAAACTATTGCCGCTTTATTTCCTTACCAAAACCGCCAGAGATCTGGGAGCGGAAAGCATTTGCCTGGTTGCGCCTTACCTGGCTTATATGAGACAGGATAAGCGGTTTACCCCTGGGGAAGGAATCACATCAACATATTTTGGGAAACTTGTCTCGTCATTTTCAGATAGCCTGATAACCGTCGATCCTCATTTGCACCGAACAAAGTCGTTAAATGAGCTTTACAATATCCCGAATAGGGTAATTCACTCTGCAAAACTTATTTCAGATTGGATAAAGATCAATATTAAAGATCCGGTTTTGATAGGGCCGGATATCGAAAGTAAACAATGGGTTTCGAAAGTCGCAAAAGACGCCGGGGCATCTTTTGTCGTGTTGGAAAAAACAAGGCTTGGAGATAAGAAGGTGCAGATATCCCTGCCACAGGTAGATACTTACAAAAATCACACTCCTGTGTTAATTGATGACATTATTTCCACTGCAGGAACCATGATTGAAACAACGGCACACCTTAAAAAAGCCGGGATGAAACCGCCCGTTTGCATTGGCATACATGCCGTATTTGCCGAAAATGCCTATCAGGATCTTCTGAATGCGGGGGTGGCAGAAATCATTACCTGCAACACGATCCCCCATAAAAGCAACCGGATAGATATAAGTAGAAATATTGCAGAAGCCATTGGGATGGAAATCTATCAGGTTTAGTTATTTTCATAATTAGAAAAATTGATAAAAAATATCAGAAAAATAAGCTTATTTAATTTCATTAAAATATATACACTATGATGTTTGGATGGGTTATAATAGTATTTGTAGTTCTTATTCTAATCTGGTTTTTAAGCCGTGGGAAATTTGAGATACCTGGCAGCGCCAAAAATGATAGATCTCCCCTGGAAGTATTGGAAGATCGATTTGCAAGGGGAGAGATAAATAAGGAAGAATTTGAAGAGGCTAAAAGACTCTTAAGGGAGAAGTAATAACAATTAAAAACTAAAAATTATGTGGCACATGTATGATGACGGAAATTTCTATGGGATGCACCTTATTTGGTGGTTTATATGGATCATATTGTTGGTATGGGTTTTTTTAACCCCCTGGGGCTATCGCGGTCGCAGAGGAAAGGAAGAAACTCCATTAGATATTCTCAAAAAACGATATGCCAGTGGAGAGATTAATAAAGAGGAATATGAGGAACGCAAACAGGTATTGGAAAAAAATTGATCATAAATCTTAATTTTACACAACTTAAAGCTTAGATCAGTATATTATCTGAAGGCTTTTCAATTATCGAATTCGGAAATCAATGCAAAAGGGGTTAGCAAAAATTCCAGAAATTAACAATCTAAAAAATTGTATTTGAAAGAGTTGTCCAATTGTCCTTCAAACGTAAACTATATCTGAATTGAATTTCCATCCAATTCAATTCAGATTTCGCCCAGATAAAAATAATATTTTCTTAACTACTTTTTCCTTTTTAAAGAATACAGATCCTTTCTCCTGTCTTTCATATTACGTACGCTTCCAAAGTTGTGCAATTCCTTGAGCAAGTCAAGATCTACATCTACCAGCAAGGTACTTTCAGTATTTGGAGTTGCCTCAGCCTTAATTCCATTTACCGGAAAAGCAAAATCTGAAGGTGTAAACACGGCACTTTGGGCATATTGGATATCCATGTTATTCACTTTGGGCAAATTCCCTACAGAACCTGCTATTGCTACATAACATTCGTTTTCAACTGCCCGGGACTGGGCGCATATCTTCACCCTGGAATACCCGTTTTGGGTATCGGTCATAAACGGCACAAACAGGATATTCATTCCTTCTTCGGCCAAAAGCCTTGATAGTTCGGGGAATTCGATATCGTAACAAATCAAAACCCCAATTTTACCGCAATCTGTATCAAAAGTTTGTAATTTGGAACCGCCCTTCATTCCCCAGGCAGATTCTTCAGCGGGAGTAATGTGCAATTTTTCATAACGTTCAACACTTCCGTCCCTGCGGCATAAAAAGCCTACGTTATGCATATGTTCACCCGCTGCCTGAGGCATACTTCCGGTGATGATGTTGATGTTATAAGTAATGGCAAAATCCCTGAAAGTTTCAAGCAGCCTGTCTGTGTAAGACGAGAGTCCGCGAATGGCTTCTGCCTCGTTTAAATGATTGAACTGCGCCATAAGAGGTGCATTGAACAATTCCGGGAACATAATAAAATCACTTTGATAATCGCTTACAGCATCCACAAAAAATTCAATTTGCTCAACCAGGGCTTCATAATCCTTAAACAATCGCATTTGCCACTGCACCAGACCCAATCGCACCACGATCTTTTTTGTGTCTATTAATTTGTCGTGCTTGGTATAGTAAATATTGTTCCACTCCATCAGAACCGCAAATTCCATACTCTCATGGTCGCCCGGTAAATAGCCTTTGATCACTTTTTTTACGTGAAAATCGTTGGAAAGTTGAAATGAGAGAACCGGATCATGGATTTCCTTCAGCTTCACCTTTTCTATATATTTTTTAGGGGAGAGCTCCTCGGCATAGTCGCCATAATTTGGGATTCGGCCACCAAAAACGATCGCTTTCAGATTTAGTTGTTCACAGAGTTCCTTCCTGGTTTCATAAAGCCTGCGGCCCAATCGCATTCCCCTGTATTCCGGATGTATAAACACATCTATCCCATACAAAACATTGCCCTCTTTGGTATGGTTCGCAAAATTTTCGCCTCCAATAATATCGATGTATTTATGGTCCTGGTCAAATTTATCGTAATCCACAATAATAGATAAGGCACAACCTGCAATTTTTCCGTCAATAACAATACAAAACTGTCCGTCGGGAAATTTGTTTACCAGGGTTTTAATATCCGCTTTGCTCCAATACGCATTGGCCAGGCCGCTGTAACTTTCGATCATGGAAATTTTTAATTCCTCATAATCTTTAGCCCGAAGATTGCGAAGTTCTATTTTTGCTGAATCTATCACTTTGTTTTCTTAATTTATTATATGCGAAGATAATGAGGAATTCACTTATCTTAAAAAAAAACCAGCAAATTAAGAGAGATTTATTATATCGAGAGTTTGGAGTTTGGAGTTTGGAGTTTGGAGTTTGGAGTTTGGAGTTTGGAGTTTGGAGTTTGGAGTTTGGAGTTTGGAGTTTGGAGTTTGGAGTTTGGTTGGAAAAATACAGATTTCACGAATTAAAACGAATTACCAAATTGGGAATTGTTACTTTTAACAACAAACCATAAACAACAAACAGATTTTTTAAACCTCGCAAATATCATTTTTAATTGCAAATATTACCATCCCTACCCTGCTTTTCACCTGCAGCTTAGAGAATAAATTTTCCCTGTATCCGTCTATTGTCTTAGGGCTCAAGCACATTTTATCGGCCACTTCTTTATATGTCATCTCAGAGCAGGCATATTGAAGGAATTCCATTTCCCGCTTTGTAAGGGGTTCAAATGCTACTTCTTCGATATTATTATTATTATTTAAAGCTTCTGAAACCTCAGAATTAAAATAATACCCGCTTTCTATAACCTCGTTTAGTGCTTTCAAAAATTCTTTTGGTTCAATATCCTTAAGCAAATATCCCCGGCAACCCAAACGTATCATTTTAAGAATAAAATTCTCATCATCCTCCATGCTCAAAGCCAGGGCCTTTTGCTCCGGCCGATGCTTTCTCAACCAGGTCATAGTCTCAATTCCATTTAAAACAGGCATTTTTATGTCCAGCAGAATAAGCTCGGGTTTTACCTTATTGGCTTGTAAATAATCTATTAATTCCTGCCCGTTCTTAAGAACCTCCAAAACAGTAAACCCATGAAATGAATTGACCAGGCCTAACAGGGATTTTGCAAATAATACGTGATCGTCAACGATAATGATCGTTTTACTCATTTTGTAGGGTTTTTATTGGATAACGTAAAGATAAAGAAGTTCCGTTACCATCTGAAGAATTTAAAATGAAGTCTGTTTTTATAAGTTCGGCCCTGCTTTTCATATTAAACATGCCGGAACTTTTTTCCACTTCCTCCGGATTAAAACCTTTTCCGTTATCGGTAGTCTTAATAAAAAGATCATTTTCAGAATACCGGAATTCTACATCCAGTTTAGACGCTTTGGAATGCTTTATTACGTTAGAGAAAGATTCCTGTAAGATCCTGAAAAGAATAATTGCGTCTTTTTGAGGGATCTCAAAAGGATCTTCAACTGAAAGAAAGGAGGTTTTAATGATATTTAAACGTTCAAATCTTGAGAGTTCCCCCCTGACAGAAGTTTCCAAACCTGCATATTCCACCACCTCATTGTTCAAAGATCTGGAAAGCGCTCTCACCTCACGCAGCGAGCCGGAAACAACTTCTTTTATATCCCTGACATTAGTTTGCAAAGGTTCATCTATAATGCCTGAAAGTATATTTAGCTGCATACTCGCAACAGAAAGCAACTGCCCAATATTATCATGCAGTTCCCAACTGACATTTTTTAAGGTTTGCTCCTGAATTTCAAGCTTGGATTGCACCAATTCGCGTTCGAATCTTTTTTCTGCCTCAAATTTTTCGTGAAGCAGTTTATTTTTTCTCTTCTGAAATGTGATAAAGAATATAATGGCGAAACTCACCAAGAATAAAATGACCACTATAAAATAAACAATTAGTAAGAGTTCCTCTTTAGAAAGCATATAGAATGATAAACTTTAGCAAGTTTACGTTAATTTTTTGGGTTTTAACTGATCTTCTCCGGCTTCATAATTTCCCATTAATCCAATATTTTGATATCCTGCACCAGAGACTAAAATAAAACAGGTTTTGTTTTAGAAAATTCCGAAAAAATTCTTTTGTTTAACGGGTGCGTCCCATGCTTTCGAAAAACCTTGTATAAAATAACTTAAACCGATTTTAAAACCATTTTCCCGGAAGAACAAATTAAAAAACCGATCGCAAAACTGGAATACATAAATATGTTCGCATATCTAAGAAAATCTATATGAAAATTAACAAATTCCGGATTTATATTATTGAGATAGCGATTGTAAATAAAAAGTGGAGTTATGCTTAAATGCCACAGCATTGCTCCTATGGAGATATAAAAAGGCAAATTCTTATAAAAATATAAAATTTTGTTACTAAGGAGCATTTCATAATAAAAACTCCCAATACAAAACAACAGTATTAAACTACCCGAAATTGTGGTATAGGAGGAAAAAGCTTTAAAAAAAATGTCTGAAAAAATATAATTTACAATACAGCTTATTATAAAAAATAAGGTCAAACCATACAGGATCTTTTTCAACCTTAAAGAGGTGATCCGGCTTATGAATACATTAAAAAATACGGTGATAAAAATAATTTTAGCCGAGTTGAAAAGCCAATAATTACTGGCAAGAACTGAATTCTTAAGGCCTGGAAAGGTCCTATAATCATCAAAATAATTCCAGGCGGCATACATCCCAAAAATTTCAATAAGCAAAATAAACCAGAGGTTATAAACGAATAATTTTAAACCTATATCCCGGGTCTTTGTTTTATTGAGATAATAGGTTCCCGCCAAAGCGGCCAACAATTCAAATATATTAGCGACAAATAACCTATTCTCCATAAAATATTCAAACATGGTTGCCTGGTTTAGTAAGTGACAGGAGGAATACCCCCAGAAGATTCATTATAGGGATCAATGTTATAATTATTTTCGGCGTTAACTGAAGTTTCATCTTCCCCTTCAATGGGAATTAATCGCCCTTTGGTAGCTGCAAGAAAAACAGTGGCATAACTTTTTCTGGCGGAAGATTTTGGATAGGCCCCAAAATAGATGCGAACCCCCGGTTCATCAATCCCTTGAGATTTAGATTCTGACAACACATAATCCAAATAGTCCTTAAGTTCCTTTACACTATACCAGAATTCACGAGTATCCTGATATCCTTGTGCCAGATCGATATCCTTTGCCCGGGATTCTTTCCATTTAAATTGAAGTGCTTTTGCCTTTTCAACACTTATACATTTTTTTGGTTTTTCCATAATCCGTTTTTTAACCTAAATAATCCAGTATTCTTATTGGTCTTAATATAATGTTAAGATAAATGTATATAAATTATGGCATAAAAGATCCTTCTCAATAAAAAAAGGGTGTTTTTCCCCTTGTGACGATTTTATCTATCCGCTAAATTTGTATTGTTATTTAGTTAGCTAAAATGTTTTGGGGTAAAAAGTGTCGTTAAAGGTGTGAAGTATTTCCAGGTAGGGCTGTTAATATTTCTTTATCACAACAGCGGCACTTTTTTATTTTTATAAAAAATGAACACTCTCCAAAAAAGCGAAACTTATGCTGTCTCCAATAATTTTTTGTGCAATCCTGTTCATTCCTGTTTCACTTAAATGCATCACTCTTGGATATCCACCCGTTGTCTGGCAATCCCGCATTAAAACGATCAATTTCCCTGAAGGAGTGAGTTGAACGGTTCCCGGCAATACCGGTCCGGTAATGATCGGTTTCAAAGTATTTTCCATGACTTCCTGTAACTGAATAGCCATTCTGTTGTTGTTTTTATCGATGGAAAAATTACGGGATCTCAGTCTTTCCTGCTGTTTATCAGAAAGCAAATAAAATTCAGGGCCGGGAAAAACCTTAATTTCTTTTGAAACCAGATATTCTGATGTGAATTTTATGGAAGCATTCGTTTCAATTTTAGATTCGTTTGTCGATTCATAGGACAATTTTATGTTCTTGACTAATTTGAAATTATCGGTAATACCTTCAAACCAACTTCTGCTTTTCAGAATTCTTTCCGTTTTAAGGCCTCCGGAAATTGCCAAATATGCCCTGCAGCCCAGCAGTCGTTTTCCAAAACTCAATTCATCTCCAGCTTCAATTTTATAAACCTTATTATTTTCTATTTGATAATTATTAATTTTTGGGGAAAGCGAAGCACCACAAATTGCGATCTTGGCAGGATGGGAAAATTTTAATTTCGGTCCCATTTGGGTAATTTCAAGGACTGCAGAATCAGGCTTATTTCGCAAAATAAGGTTGGCCATATTGGCTGCATAAAGATCCATGACGCCACTCATTGGAACGCCATATTTTAGAAATCCATTCCTGCCGGGATCCTGAATAGTGGAAAATAAACCCGGTTCCAAAACTTCAATTTCCGCCTTCATAATTTGCTTTTTTAAATTGAAATTTCCCTGCTTTTATTTCTTCTGAAATCTTCAGGAATTCACTTTTCGAAACCTGATAAAATTTGACTTTATCCCCTGCTGAAATCTCACATGGGGGAAGCCTGTTTTTGTCAAAAAGTGGCACCGGGGAATTACCTATTATCTGCCATCCTCCGGGACTGGATTTAGGGTAAATTCCCGTCTGATTTTCACCTATCCCAACAGCCCCTTTTTGAACCTCCATTCTGGGCTGAATTTTTCGGGAGATCTGAAGCTTTTTATCGAGACCGCCCAGGTATAAAAATCCGGGTAAAAAACCTATAAAATAAACCGTGTAAACGGGTTGGGTATGTAACCGGATAATTTGATCTATGGACAGGTTCTTTTCTTCAGAAATTAACTTCAGGTCCAAACCGAATCCGGCATCATAACACACCGGAATATTATAAAGCTGTACAATGGTTTTTTTTGTTATCTTAGTTCCCTGAAACAGCTCTTTTAGAGCCGAAACCTCATCATAGACATCCTCTATCGTGTAAATGTAATAAACTAATAACGAGTTATATGTGTTTATTACCTCAACATTTACTTCACTATAATGATCTTCAATCTTATTTTTGTAAAACAAGGCCTTTTCCAGGATATTTTCACTTATATCAGCTTCAAATTCAATCAGGATCGCACGCTCCCCCATCGCTCTTATCCGGGGAAATTTACTGTTCATAAATGCATAATTTGAATATTATTTTCTCCGAATTTTTGATGAAGATATTTCAGAATTTCCACCGAATTGGGAGTGTCGCTGTGCAAACAAAAAGTAGTTGCATTACAGTCCAATTTCTGCCCGTTTTCACAGCTGACCTTTTTATCGGAATACATAGACAAAAGATGATCAAAAACAAGCTCTTTTTGAGTGATCAATGCATTGGGTTTTGAACGGGAAACCAGGCTGTAATTATCATTGTAATTCCTGTCGGCAAAGGCTTCAAAAATTACTTTTATTTTACCTTCCGCAAGTTTGGAAATCACGGAATTTTCAGGCGAATAAATTGGAAAATTTTCCTCGAATTCCAGTATAGAATCGATCACAATTCTGGCTATATTTTCATCTTTTGCGGCATCATTATACAGGGCTCCATGAGGTTTAATATGGGTAAGTTTTCCACCTTCGGCTTCAGCGATTTGTTTCAAACTTAAAATTTGAGCGACTATGGAAAGCTTTAAATCTTCAGCAGAAATTCCCATGGATATCCGGCCAAAGTTTTCTTTATCGGGATACGATGGATGAGCTCCTATTTCAACCTTATTTTCCAGCGCGAGCATAACTGTTTGATGCATGCTTTCAACCGTTCCGGCATGTCCTCCGCAAGCGATATTGCAGGCAGAGATCAACGGCATTAATTCCGCGTCATAGTTTCCGCCTTCACCCAGATCACAATTGATATGTATATAATTCATTTTCTAAAATTTTAAATTCCCTGAATCACCGTATAAATAGATTTAGCGCCCAGAAAAATAGTGATCCCAATTATTATGATCCCGAGTACATTTTGTTTTAAGGTATTGCGGAATTCTCCCAAAACAGAAGTTTTGTTCACGATCCAAAAAAGGAAAATTGCAATTATGGGCAAGAGGAGTCCGTTGGCGACCTGGGCAAATTTGATAATACTAATGGGGTTTAGCTGAAGTGAGGAGAAAAATATTCCCAATAATAAAATGGCAGACCATACTGCCTTAAATTTTAGTGATTTTAAACCCTTTTCCCAACCGAAAAACCCTTTTACAACATAAGCGGCCGCCAATGGCGCAGTGATGGAAGATGTGATCCCGGCTGCCAACAAACCAATGGCAATAAACCAGGTGGCAAATTCTCCGAACAGGGGTTTCACACCTATGGCAAGATCAACAGCAGAAGTTACCGTATCTAAATTAATGGCTGCGGCACTAATAACAATTGCCATGGAAACCAAACCTCCCAAAACAATTGCCCAGAAAAGCTCCTTTTTTGCGATCTTAAGATCTGAAGGATCCTTCCATTTTTCTTTTACCAAAGAAGCGTGCAAAAACAAATTATATGGCACCACGGTAGTCCCAACCAATGCAATAACGGTCAAAATATCGGCAGAACTCGTAGAAGGAATTAGCAAACCCTTTAATATTTCAAGAATATCTGGCTTTACAAGAAAAGCGGTGATCAAAAAAGAAAGGCTCATTAATGCTACCAGCCCAATAAAAACCCTTTCCAGAATTTTGTAATTTCCAATTGCCAGGAGAACAAAGGCGATCGCCCCGACAAGGAGGCTCCAGGCATTTAAAGAAAAATCACCTATTTCAAGATAAACAGGTGATGTTATTGCTGTGATCCCCAATACGGCTCCGGTGATATTCCCGGCCTCGTAAGCGGCATTTCCCACCACGATCGCTGAGAATACCAAAACAATTGCCCCTGCTTTTAAAAAGGGATTTTTCAGTTCCTCACGAATACATTCACTTAAACCTTTTTGAGATATTATCCCTAAACGGGCCGACATTTCCTGCAAAATAATACAGGCTATTATGGAGAGCAACAGGGCCCAGAGCAAAGAATATTGAAAATGAACGCCTGCCAGGGTACAAACCGTAACTGTTCCCGGGCCTATAAAAGCTGCCGAAACCATTACTCCCGGCCCCACATTTTTTAACCAGTTTTTCACTTTTTGGCTTTGGATTCCTGCAGGGCATATATTGCAAAGCTTCCCAGCCAATGTCCACCTTCATAGCTGTCACCCATTAAATTGGGGAAGGAATAATTTACATGTTTGTTCGCCAGGCTTGTTAAATGAGAAAAAGTCTTTGGATATTGATTTGCAAGGCCATAAAACACCCATGCACGGCTAAAATTAAGACCGTCCAGATGCACCAATTTACCGTCGGTCCTGTCTGAAACTTTACCGGGCTCCAAAGCGAAATCAGGTTCTTTCAGTTGAGGCATAAAATTATCGATCCATAATGAAAAAGCTGCTTTAGACAATACCTTTCTCATTATATCCACCTCTTCCAGGCAAGGTGAAAGAAAATCGAATCCGCTGGGTTCCCAGGTTATGGGACAATTTTTATCCTTGAGATAAAATTCATTTGCACGTTTTTCAATCAAGGTCCGGAATTCCTCATTTTTTGTCGCCACGGCATAATCATACGCAAAACTCAACGCAAATGCCGTATTGGAATGTTCCCCAACCCTGACAGGATAATTTAATTTCGGCAAAAATTCGGTATAACGGGTTACAATTAAATCTGTAAGGGGTTTCATATTCGCCGATAATTCAATGCCGAAATCAGAATCCCAGGTATTCAGTTCTTCCGACAGTTTCAACAGCCAGGCCCATCCATAAGTCCGCTCGTAATCTTCGCTGTGCTCGGTTTTAAAATAGGCGACTTCCGCAGCGATATTTTCCTTTGAAAGGGAGGTTTCAAGTTTTTCCTTTATTTCCCGCGCATTATCAATCTTGGGAAATTGTTTCAATAATTTCACTAAAGTCCAATGTGCATGTACTGAAGAATGCCAATCAAAACAGCCATAAAAAGCAGGATGCAGTTCCTGTGGAGATTTCAGGTCTTTTTCCCCGCCAAGGGTTTGCCCCAACTTATTGGGATATTCGGTTGCCAGGCAGGCTAAAGGCAGTTTTACGAGTTTGTTGGCTTCTTCTAAATTCAATTCAATTATATCTTCATCCATAAGGGCATCAATTGAAAGTGCCTCGCCGGTATCAGCATCATTATTCAGATTTTGATCCTTATTTTTGCGGTCTTCACCTTTACAACCAATTAATAAGATCATTAAAAGCGCTAAAAATTTAGTTTTCATTTTAAATGGGTTGTAAAAAATTTATGATTCCTCAAATGTATTAAAATCTTAAAGAAGGAGTTGAAATCTTAGGTAAATTTAACCTAACCAGCCTTCACGGTCCAGACTCCTGTATTGAATTGCTTCGCTGATATGGGCACCCTTAATTTGTTTACATTCTTCCAGATCGGCTATTGTGCGGGAAACCTTCAAGATCCTGTCATAGGCACGGGCAGAGAGGTTCAGGCGTTCCATAGCGGTTTTTAACAATTGTTTTGAAGCATCGTCGAGTTGACAGAATTCCTTGATCTGTTTTACATTCATCTGCGCGTTGTAATGCACTTTTTCATTTCCGTTGAACCTGATGGTTTGCAGTTGTCTTGCAGAGGTCACCCTTTTTCTGATCTCAACGCTGCTCTCGCCATTGCGCTCTTCGCTCAATTTTTCAAAGGGAACCGGGGTAACCTCAATATGAATATCGATTCTATCCAATAATGGTCCGCTGATTTTTCCCAAATAGCGTTGCATTTCTACGGGAGAAGAGGTCCTTGGCGCGCCGGGATCGTTAAAAAATCCGCTGGGGCTGGGGTTCATGCTTGCCACCAGCATAAAACTGGAAGGATAAGTGACCGTGAATTTTGCCCTGGAAATGGTCACTTCCCTGTCTTCCAAAGGTTGGCGCAACACTTCCAGCACCCCGCGTTTGAATTCGGGCAATTCATCTAAAAACAAAACCCCGTTATGCGAAAGTGAAATTTCTCCCGGCTGCGGATAAGCCCCGCCCCCCACAAGGGCTACATCGCTAATTGTATGATGGGGGCTGCGAAACGGCCTTTGAGACATCAGGCCTACATTTTCCTTTATTTTTCCCACAACGCTATGGATCTTCGTGGTTTCCAGGGCTTCCTGCATCGTCATTGGCGGCAAAATACTGGGCAGGCGTTTTGCCAACATAGTTTTACCCGCTCCAGGCGGGCCTATCAAAATAATATTGTGTCCGCCCGCAGCGGCGATTTCCATGCAGCGCTTAATGGATTCCTGGCCTTTCACATCGGCAAAATCATGTTCCGGATGTTCCAAATTGTTGTCAAATTCCTCCCGCACATCAATTATTGTGCGCTCCAAAGGTTCCTTTTTATCAAAAAATTTGATCACCTGTAAAATATTGTCCACTCCGTACACTTCCAGTCCGCTCACGATGGCCGCTTCTTTTACATTTTGTTTTGGGAGGATTATCCCCTTAAAACCTTCTTGTTTGGCTTTTATGGCAATGGGCAAGGCTCCTTTCAATGGTTTCAGGCTTCCGTCCAGGGAAAGTTCCCCCATAATGATATATTCTGAAATGTTTTCGGCTTTTATTTGTCCTGAGGCGGCAAGGATTCCCAGGGCTAAGGTAAGATCGTATGCAGAACCTTCTTTCCGGAGATCGGCCGGAGCCATATTAATGGTGATTTTCTTCCCGGGAAATGTATAGGTATTGTTTTGCAAGGCAGCGGCAATGCGATAACTGCTTTCCTTTATGGCACTATCGGGCAATCCTACCAAATAAAATGCAATTCCGGGAACCACATTTACCTCCACGGTGATCGTGGTGGCTTCTACCCCAAAAACAGCGCTTCCAAAAACCTTTACCAGCATTTAATTTTGATTTTACTAAATGTAGTCAAATTTATGGAATGCCGGTTATTTAATATTTTGTGAAAATTTGTGGGTATGTTCTATAATTGAGTTTATAGCTTTCTTATAGTATCCTTCAATTTCAGAATTATAGAGCTAATTTATTACTCCTTAAAAGGAAATTCTTGATTATTGGTTATATGTTTTTCTATTTACAGACATCGTTCGAAGGTGCGAAGCTTTTTTAATAAAAGGTTTTCACCCGTTTCTATTAACAGGTGCTTTTTTTTTAAATTTCTAATAATAGATCAGATCTGAGGGTTTCTTTTTAAAACTTTCATCCCTATTTGGTTTCCAAAGACAGAACAATTTTATTTTCTGGCTGAATAAAAAACCGTGGAAACGGTTAAAATGGTTTTTTGGATTCCTTTTACCCACGATTAAAATCGTGGGCTATATTAGGATCAGGAACAATCAATCAATGACCTTTGGCTTTTATGATAACCCTGGATCATTCCCAAAAGTTTTTGGTCCCCTCTTTCAAATTTCGCATATCAAAAAAGGCAAATGAAGCCTTAACTTTATTTGCCTTTGCAATAATTTTTGATGTACTCTGAAATAAATACCGGTTATTTAACCTTCAGCACATTTTTGCGGTAATGTTCAACAATCCCATCTATGGGCCTTCTCACAATATTTCCTATTTCAAGATGATACGGTTGGGCCACCGCCCTGATGATATCTTCACTAAAATAAGCGATGGTTCCTATAAAATGTATCGGCACATTTTGGGCTTGTCTAAAACACAGCACCCGGGTGTGAATAAAATCCTGAACGCCTTCATGTACCAGTTTATAAAAATATCCGTTTCTTTCGTTGCTGAAAATAAATTCGGCGAAGGAAGCCAGATAGGTGTTGGGGTTTTCCCTTTGGTATAGGTTTTTTTTGATTTCGTCTGAATCCAGATTATAGGACTCTTCAAACTTCTTGGCAATATCCGGAGGCATACGCTTGTAATAATAATCGCGGATAAGACGTTTTCCGAAATAGTTACCACTGGCTTCATCCATGAGAACATAACCGAGTGATTGTACTGCCATCTCAATATTTTCTCCGTCAAAATAACAGCTATTGGAGCCTGTTCCCAAAATACATACAATTCCCGGCTCATTGGTTGCCGCATATACAGCCGCTACAATATCTTCTTTAACCAGCACCTCTGAGGCATTGGTGAAAAAATTTGCGATAATATCCTGAAGTAATTTTCTTGGAGTTTCCGTTCCGCAACCGGCACCGTAAAAATGGATTTTATCCACCTTACCTTTAACTCCCTGAAGATCCTGATTTTCTTCAATCCTTTGCTTCAGCATATGTTCCGGAAATACTGCCGGATTCAGACCTTTGGTCCTGGTTTTAAATATTTCTTCTCCTTTTTTATCGAGCAGGATCCAGTCGCATTTGGTGGAACCGCCATCGGCAATTAATATCATTAGAATTTCTTTAAGTAGTAAAAAAGGCTGTTTTAATCGCAAATATTACATGCTTTTAAAACAGCCTTCAGATTCAGTTTTTCAAAACTATGGCTTATTTTACCCCCGCAACATAAGTCGCAAGATCAATCAGTTTGGCAGAATAACCATATTCGTTATCGTACCAGGCGACCAATTTAAAGAAATTATCGTTTAAAGCAATCCCTGCCTGTGCATCAAAATTACAAGTATATGCATTGGATACGAAATCCTGGGAAACCACCATTTCTTCGGTATATGAAATAACACCTTTGTAGTCTCCTTCTGAAGCTTTTTTAAAGGCTGCTTTTATTTGATCCATTGTAGCCGATTTTTCGGTCCTTACGGTTAAATCAACAACAGAAACATCTGCAGTTGGAACCCTAAATGACATTCCGGTCAGTTTTCCGTTCAATTCAGGAATTACTTTTCCAACAGCAACCGCTGCTCCTGTAGAGGAAGGTATAATATTCACCAACGCACTTCTACCGCCTCTCCAGTCCTTTTTTGAAGGGCCATCAACAGTTAATTGGGTTGCAGTTGTTGCGTGTATTGTTGTCATCAATCCTTCAATAATTCCAAAGTTATCATTGATAACTTTTGCTAAAGGAGCCAAACAGTTTGTTGTACATGACGCATTGGATACGATGGTGTTTTCCGCCTTCACATCTTTATGGTTCACGCCCATTACAAACATTGGGATATCTTTTGAAGGTGCAGAAACCACAACCTTTTTAGCTCCGGCTGTAATATGCTTTTGCGCACCGGGCATATTTGTAAAGATCCCGGTACAATCCAAAACGATCTCGGCATTCACCGCATCCCATTTAAGATCTTCAGGATTACGCTCTGCAGTTACCCTTATCGTTTTTCCATTTACAAAAAGGTTTCCATCTTTCACTTCAACGGTTCCATTGAATTTTCCATGAACCGAATCATATTTTAAAAGGTATGCAAGGTGTTCTACTTCCAAAAGGTCATTTACTCCAACAACTTCTACATCCTTATTTTCCATAGCAATTCTAAATGCTATTCTTCCGATACGACCAAAGCCGTTAATTCCAATTTTTGTGCTCATTTTATTTGTATTTATCATTCTTAAATAGAAGTGATGTCTGCCACCCTCCTTAAATTTCTGTCAAATTTGTCTCCACCTTTTATCGCGACATCTAAAGGTACCAAAACTACCTGTTGATGATTTATTCCAACCATAATGGTGCGTTCCCCGGCAAGTATGGCATCTACCGCGCCAACTCCCAGTTTACTGGCCAAAACCCGGTCTGAACAACTTGGGGAGCCACCTCTTTGAATATGGCCCAGCACGGAAACTCTAATATCATAATTGCTTAGGTTTTTTTCGATGACTTCGGCAAGTTCAAAAATATTTTTCCCGCTTTTAACCCCTTCGGACACTACTATAATACTCGATGTTTTACCCGATTCCCGGCTTCTTTGAAGGGATTCCAGCAATCTTTCGATCCCGTGGTCTTCTTCAGGGATCAAAATTTCTTCGGCACCGGCTCCAATTCCGGCATTTAAAGCTATGGCCCCGGCATCGCGCCCCATAACTTCCACAAGGAACAACCGGTTATGCGAACTTGCCGTATCCCGTATTTTATCAATGGCTTCCACTACCGTATTCAAGGCTGTATCATACCCGATGGTGTAATCGGTCCCACTTATATCATTGTCTATGGTCGCAGGAATCCCAATAACAGGAAAATTAAATTCATTGTCTAATAAGAGTCCGCCGGTAAAAGTACCATCTCCCCCAATCACCACAAGAGCATCTATCCCTGCCTTTATAAGATTTGTATGTGCTTTCTCCCGTCCTTCTTTAGTTCTGAATTCATTGGACCTGGCAGTTTTTAGGAAAGTCCCCCCTCTGCTTATGATATTTCTGACAGATCTGGCATTTAAATCTTCAATATCATTTTCTATTAATCCTTGAAAACCCCTGTAAATTCCGGCGCATTCCAGGCCGTGATACGCACAACCTCTAACTACAGCACGGATTGCGGCGTTCATTCCGGGAGCATCTCCACCAGAGGTCAATACTCCTATTTTTTTTATTTTTGTTTGCATTAGCGTAAAAATATTTGTTTTTTGGGGTAAAACCTAATTTACAGGCATACTCAAACGTTTTCGGTTAATAACTCATAAAAAAAGCCCCATTTCTGAGGCTCATTTACAATTATGATTAGAAAATCTCTATCTAACTATTAAAATCTTGTATTCCCAGGGTTTAAAGTTCATTTCCTGCTCAGCTTTTAAATCAATCTTTTCAGAATTCATGTAGTCCTGAAAAGTCCCTTGCAGGTCCAGTATAAAACTTACCGGTTCTTTGCTCATATTCGCGATGTAAACCAGTTTCTCACCCTCTTTTTCACGCTCGAATGCCAAAACTTTTTTGTCGGAAGATGTTTTTAGCCTGTTATAATCGGCTGCATTTTTACCGCCGTTCAGGGCTTTGCTTTTATTTTTTAACTTCCCTAATTTTTCCAAAACCGGCCACACTTTGCCTTTTGTTTTTGGAATACTGTCTTTTTCAAAAAACAATAACCTTCGATCCAGGTCATATTCCTGTCCGCTGTAAATCAAAGGCATTCCGGGAATGGCGTAGGTTAACGCCAGCATAGTTTCTGATGCGTCCCCTAAACGCTCCTTCACGGTTCCACTCCACGAATTTTCGTCGTGGTTGGTCACAAAATTCATCAGGATATCATCCTCCTGATATAGCGAATCAATTTTTATCATATACGCATCCCAATCGGCTACCGTTTTTTTGCCCTGGGCCATCTCGTTCATAATATGATGTCCTTCCCAATTATAACCCATATCAAAAGCTTTGTGGAAAAGATCTTTATCCTCAGATTCGGCCAACATAAACACAGGTTTTATTTTCCGGATTTTTTCAACAGCTTGTTCCCAAAATTCTGTTGGCACTTCTCCGGCAACATCGGCTCTAAAACCGTCAATATTGTGTTCTTCCACCCAATATTTCATTTCAGCGGTCATGGCTTTCCAAAGATCTTTATTTTCATAATTTAAATCGGCAGTATCTGTCCATCCCCAGGATTTTCCGGTTTCAGGATTTAAGGGATCAATAATTTCCCCCGCCGCATTTTGAGTGTAATATTCAGGATGACTTTCAATCCAGGGATGATCCCATCCGGTGTGATTGGCGACCCAGTCAAGAATTACGAACATCCCGTTCTCATGAGCGGTATTAACCAGGTTTTGAAAATCTTCTTCAGTCCCAAATTCAGGATTTATCTTTGTATAATCGGCAATAGCGTAATAACTTCCCAAATATTTAGCCCTTTCCTTTTCATCTTTAATTTCTGAAACAAAACCTCCTCCGGTCGCTTTCCTGTTTTTTAGCGAAATAGGGTACACCGGCATCACCCATATTATTTTCACTCCCAGATCTTTTAGCTGCGGAATATCTTTGGTAAATGCATTGAAGGTTCCCTCTGGTGAATATTGCCTGATGTTGGCTTCATATATCACGGCCGATTCCAAAACCTCATCTGAAACAGAAGAAATCTTTTCCCCATGATTTTCTTCGGAGATTGTTTCACTCTTGTTTTTACAGGAAGCCATCATTGCAATTGTTATGAGGCATAGCGTTATTTTTTTCATTGTAAATTATTTAATTTAATCCTTAATTTTAAGCGAATTCGATTCGTATAGTTTTATTAAACTTTACAGGTTTATTTCTTCGCCAACAAAACAAACCCAAATTCAGAATCTATTAAAACCTGTCCATCAATAACTTCTGCTGAACTGCCCGAATAGGAATCATGAAGCATTTCTCCGTCCTCAAAAGATTTTGAAACATCGATAGATTTTTCGCCTTTAGGAACATTGATGCCTATTATTACTGAATCATTATAATCGTCTTTACTGAAACTTCTTGAAAAATAATAAGGTTTCTCCGAGATCATTTGATGGATCCCGGCTCCAACAGATGGATGATTTGCCCTGAACTGGCCCAGTTTTTGCCAATGGGTCAAAATCTTTTGGGTGTTTTTATTCGATTTTATATCTTCCCAATTCATAAATGACCTTAAGGTAGCATCTCCTTCTGTTCCTTCAATTATTAAAGAACGTGCAGATTCATCTCCATAATACACCTGGGATGTCCCCGGGCTCAACAAGAGTTTATTTGCAGTTTCATAGAGCTTTTCACGCTTCGCATCAAAAGGTTGCCCATCATCATGTGAGGTCAAATAGTTCAGCGTTCCGTATCCTTTAAGATCTGTACTCAACAATTTATGATATCGGCTAAACAAGGTTTCATAATCCTGATCTTTGGCGTTCCATTTAAATTCAAAATTGATAAGACTCCGGAACGCCTTATCAAAATAATTGACTTTTTTATTTCCAAAATCAAAATATTGGCCATTGCCGATCCCATAATTATAAACTTCGCCAACAAGATAGAAATCATTGTCGTCCAACACTTTTTTCGGGTTGTTCTTTTTGAATTCGGCAAAGGCATAATCGGTGACTTCCTTAAACTCCTTCCAAACATAAGCTTCGGTATGTTTAACGGTATCTACACGATACCCATCAATCCCGAATTCCGTAATATAATCTGTCAACCATTTCATAATGTAAAACCGGGGTGCGCGTGGGTAGCCGGTGCGGTTAAAGAATTCATCCAATTCCGCAATTTCCTGCTCGTATCGTCCTTCAGCTTTCCATTTTTTGACGAGTTGCGGTGGCAATGCTACAGCATCATTACTTTCTGTTTTGATGTCCGGCAGATTTTTTACCAGCGTACAGGTAACCGTGCTTTTAAAATCCTGAAAAGTACAGGGCGTATCGTTGCGCACCCAATCTGCAGGCCAAACCGGATCTTTATCTGTCACGGGACCTGTATGATTGATAACCGCATCCAACAGGATCCGGATGCCTTTTTTATGAGCAGCTTCCACCAATTCTTTTAAATCGTCCTTAGTACCGTAATTAGGATCGATAGCCGTCCAATCCTTTGTCCAATATCCGTGATATCCATAGGTATTTCCGGTGCCTTCATTGGTGGCACCGTGAATTTGCTCTACAACCGGGGTCATCCAAATGGCATTAATTCCCAGATCGGTAAAATAGCCTTCCTCAATTTTTTGAGTGATGCCTTTTAAGTCGCCCCCTTCAAAACCTCGCAATTTTGCGGTTTCCAGGGTCCTGTCAAAATTGACATCGTTGGAAGGATCTGCATTGTTAAACCTGTCTGTGAGCAAAAAATAAATATTTGCCGCTTCCCAAACAAAAGGTGTTTCACTTTGATTTCCTGCGATCTCATCCTGTTTATTTTCGTTCTTTTTTCCCTGGGTGTTGCAACTTATTGCCATCGATAGAATGGTTAACATTAATAACTTATTCATACTTGCTTAGTTTATCTTTAAAATGAATGATTCTAATGGATCCATTTTAATTGAAATTCTTCCCTGCCGGTTTTCAACCTTCAATTCTGAACTGTAATTTCCGTAAAGCTGATCAGATAAAGGATAAGAACCATCTTCCAGGTTCCAGGATTTGATGAGCTCTTCCGGGATCTTCAGTTCAAATTCATAGGATTCTTCAGCATCAAAATTTGAAACAATGACCAGTTTCTCATCATCGCTCCAACGTGCAAAGGACAATACTTTATCTGTGTAATTTTCAGTATTTGCCCGGTTGAAAGTATGCAGATCCTTATAATTTGAAGCCAGGGCAGAACTGTTTATGGTGAAATTCAATAACCGTTTATAGAAGTCGCGTAAATCTTTTTCTTGCTGTGTCGATTGTCCGCCATCAAACTGCTTGTTATTCGCCCAACGCTGAATGGTTGGCACGCCAATGTAATCGAATATTGAGGTTCTTGACGGTTTTCCATAACCGGCATTTTCAGCTCCCGGCTCGCCCAATTCCTGTCCAAAATAAATCAAGGTTGGCGAAGTGCTTATGGTTGCAGAAACTACCATTGCAGGTTTTCCTTTAGCCGCGCTTCCGGCAAATTCAGGGCTTGCGATGCGTTGTTCATCGTGATTTTCCAAAAAGTGGATCATATGGTGTTCAATGTCTTTTAAATCTTCCTGAATTGGCGGAATATTGTCGGTTTTCCCGCGGCCTTGCAGTATGTTTTTAAGGGTATCATAAAACTGAACCTTATCATACAGGTAATCCATTTTTCCTTTATTGATATAATCCCTGTACAGATCAGGTTGATACACTTCTGCCAACAAAAATGCGTCTGGGTTTTTCATTTTTATGGCCGAATTCATATAACTCCAAAACTCGACAGGCACCATTTCTGCCATATCAAAACGAAATCCGTCAACGCCCTTTTCTATCCAGTACAAAGCGATATCCTTAAACTTCACCCAGGAATTGGGAACAATTTTGTCTTTCCAAAACTCAAAATGGACTTTGGTATCTTTGTTTTCAAAACTATCCGGCAATTCGTCAAAATCCTTTTTCCCGTCAGGATCTATTCCGTAATTAATTTTCACGGTTTCGTACCAGTCATTCATATCCGGTTGGGATAAACGGGAACCATTTCCGGTCCATTTTGCCGGATTTTCATCGAATTTTCCGTCAGCCAACGGATGTTTTTCTCCGCCTAAAGGCCTGTAACCATCTTTCCATTCAGGAACCTTAAAAGCCTTTCCCGGATTGTAATAAAAGTTATTGTTAACCTGGTACGTGAGGGTTTTATCATCGTCTGCACCAAAATCGGTAACGCCTTCCGGATTGGTCAGTCCTTCATAATTTCGTGCCACATGGTTTGGCACAATATCAATAAGCAATTTAAGTCCAGCTTTATGTGTACGGGTTATCAAGGCTTCAAATTCCTGCAACCGGTTGGCAGGGTTTTCAGCCAGGTCCGGATTGACGTTATAATAATCCTTTACTGCATAAGGGGAACCGGCCCGTCCCTTAACTATATCCGGATCGTCATTTGAAATGCCAAATGCGGTATAATCTGTTATCACATCGTGATGCGGCACTCCCGTGTACCAAATATACGAGACGCCCAGATCCTTAATTTCATTTAAGGCTTTATCGGTAAAATCGTTGAATTTCCCAACCCCGTTTTCTTCCAAAGTGCCCCAGGGCTTATTGGTGGTATTGGTATTCCCGAATAAACGGGTAAATACCTGATAAACGACTTCTTTTTTCTTTACATCAATTTTGTCCATAGTTTGTTCTGCTACAGGTTTTGGTCCGTCTTTACAAGCTAAAAAAAATGAACTGACCATAAGAATGATACTTAATTTTATTCTGTTCATAAGGACTATTAAATTTTATTAATTCTTAATGGCATTCTAATTTATCCGAACTTTTTCAAGCCCCCATGTCTCCTTTTCCCCAAGTCCCGTTTCCCCAAGTCTCCTCTTTTTCCCGCAGATAGGTTCAGCCAAGTCTCCTTTTCCCCAAGTCCCCTTCCCTAAGTCCCTCTTTCACCAAGTTCCTCTTTCCCCACGTCCCTCTTTCCCCAAGTCCCCTCTTTCCCGCAGATTTACGCAGATTGAAACCGCTCCCGAAAACTATCGGGACCGCTGATAGGTTCTGCCAAATCTCCTTTTCCCCAAGTCCCTCTTTCCAGGTTTAATTGAATTCAATTTTTATCATGGTCATATTTTGATCAAACCTTACCGGAATATGTAGTTTCCCCTGGTGCAAAAAGTTTTTATTGGTATATTTTATTCCGTTCACCCAAACAAATCCCAATGTTTTTTTAAGGTTTTCAACGGTGATTTCTACAAGTCTGACTGCAGTTGTTGAATTCTCCCCCGCTTCCTTCTCAATCTTCAGATCTAAGGAATCCCCGGATAAATAGCTTTCGAATTTAATTATCTCGTACTGGCCATTCTCAAATGAATTAGGGGTTTTCCCATCATCATTATATAAATAAGAACTGCTTTCCTCAATTTCATCATCAAAATAATAATGCACCTCAAGAATTTCCCCTGAATAATTCGCAGTGGTTTGCAATGGTTTTGCCATAGGAATAAAAGCTCCGCCCCTCACGTAAGTTGGAATATGATCCTGGCTTACGGAAATACTATCACGCATGCCGCCTTTATGTTTTTTGCCTGAATAATAGTCGAACCAGTTGTCGTTTCCGGGAAAATAGACTTCCTTTTTATTTATTGAATCTTGCATTACCGGGGAAATCAAAAAGTCATTTCCCCATAAATAGGTATCTGAAATTTCATAGCTCTCCAGATTTTCAGGTTCCTCAAAAAATACGGGCCTCATTAATGGAACCCCCGTTTGGTTGTTCTCAAAAGCCAGGGTATAATTGTAGGGCAGCAGTTTATACCTCAATTCTATGGCTTTTTTTGCTAATGCTTTTGTTTTTGGTTCCTTAAAAACCGGTTCCGAAGCCACTGCTTCCTGCGCATGTGGACGATAAATTGGCTGAAAAACCCCGTATTGCAACCAGCGAACATAAAGTTGGTCATTCTGTACATCGCCGGCAAAACCGCCCAGATCTGAATGCATATAGGCCAATCCCTGCAATCCCATTTGCAGGGCAATTTCCGGCTGCGATTGTAATCCGCCCCAACTCCTGCTCACGTCACCCGACCAGGGAATTAAACCAAATCGCTGGGAACCCGCGGCACCGGCGCGCATTAAAATAAAAGGCCGGGTTTGCGGAAAATCTTTTTTATAACCATCATAAAGCAATTTTGCCCAATAATGCCCGTAAATATTGTGTACTTCATCTGCCGAACCATTAACGTGTTGCAAGGCGGCAGGATGCACCTCGGGTTCCCCCAAATCTCCCCACCAGCCGGCTACTCCCAGTTTTGCAAGATCTTTGTAAATATTCCAAAACCAGGTTTGGGCTTCGGGCTTAAAAACATCCACAAGTCCGGTGTTTCCGAAGTAAAAATCGTAGGTAAATGGATTTCCCTTTTTATCGGTGGCAAGAACTTTCTGCGCTACAGCTTCATCCCACCTTTTGGAAGTGGTTAAAATGAAAGGTTCTGTGACCAGAATCGTCTTTACGCCCTGTTCGGCTAATTTGGATATCATTTTTTTTGGTTCCGGAAAGGAATCCCTCTCAAATTCAAGATTTCCCATCGTCCCCTTCATTTCCTTGCCAAACCAATAAAGATCCAGTATTACCGCGTCAACCGGAATAGAATCCTCTTTAAACTTTTGGATGGTTTCCTCCACTTCCTTTTGAGAATGATACCCAAACCTGCTGGAAAAATTTCCAAGTGCCCACCGTGGGATCATAGGTTGTTTTCCGGTTAAATTGGTGTACTGGTCTAAGATATCTTCCCAGGACTCGCCGGCAACCACCTGATAGGTTTTTCTCCCGCTGATGGTTTCATATTTTAAGGAATTGTCTTTTTTGCTGTCCAGGTCCAAAAATCCTATCGGAGCGTTATCAAAATGAAGCAAATATTTTTCAGAAGATAAAACTATCGGCAAGGTGAAATTGAGCAATTTTGATGTTTCCCCGTAACCGTAATCTGCGCGGTTATAAAGCTGAAGCCGGTTTCCGCGCCTGTTCATTCCCAGGGCACGGGCACCACCGCCAAATAATATTTCATCTGCCGTTAAATTGAAATCCAGGGTTTCAAATTCTTCGGTTTTAACATAGCCTTTTCCTTCAGAGATTAAGGGTTCCTGCTTATAAAAATAGAAAATCTGAAACGGGTTTTTCCTGATCTCTACGCTAATTCCCGAAGTTTTTAAATGAATTGAATTTTCACTTTCCACCAGGCTAAATTCCACTTTTTCAGGTTTTAAAACCACCGCGTGCGAATTTGGATCGTAAACTTCCCCTTTGGGAATAAAGGAAGTTTCAATAATTTTGGTTGAATAAGGCTTTATTTGATAAGCTCCGTCATTGGTTTTTATCTCTACAATTGAATCTTTTTGAGTAACGGAAACAAATTTTCTGTCTGCATTTTGGGCATTTACAAATGAATATCCCGCAATAAGAAAAAACAGGCTTAGCTTAAATAACTTCATATGTTTATTTTTCTTTTTTAATCAATTCTTCAGCGCTAATCTGCGGATTTTTTATCTGCGCGATTCTGCGGGAAATTTTTTATGATATTTTGAACACCTTTTATATGTTATTCTATTGTCGTTTATCGGTCTCCCGATGGTTATTGGGAATAACATCCAAAATAAACATTTCCTTGTGTGAGAAAGTTCGATATGGATATTACATCAATTTATAATTTTGTAGTTAACAGTAAAACGCCTTTTGAATTGATTTGCAAGTTGTTTTCAAAATTAAATGTTTCGCCTGTTATAATATTTTTAACCGGTTTTCCGGTTAAGCCAACTTCTTCAAACCTGCTTAAATTTAAAGAGATCGGTTGTTCATTTTTGTTCAATATCACCGTAACTATTTCATCATTTTTTATTCTGAAGAGCACATAAACGCCATTTTCAGGGGCAAAATGAATTGTTTCTCCCGAATGAATGGCTTCACTGTTTTTGCGATAATTCAGGACTTTCTTTAAAAACAATTGCATTCCAGCCTGGTCAGAAGTTAATCCTTCTCCCGTGAAACCATTTACCTGATCGCCCTTCCAGCCTCCCGGAAAATCGGTCCTTATCAAGCCGTGATCGCCAGGTTTTGCGGTGTTTTCAATCAACACTTCTGTTCCGTAATACAGTTGTGGAATTCTTGGCAATGTGAGCAAATAGCCCAAAGCCATTTTGGTATTCACCACATTTTCTTTTAATTGGGTGAAGATCCGGTCCATATCGTGGTTGTCCGGAAATATCATAATTTTTTCCGGATTGGCATAAGAGAAATCATTTGCCAGGCCTTCATACATTTTCACGAAACCTTTATCCCAACTTTCCGGTTCATTCAAAGCTTCAACAATTGCTTTTTGCATGGGAAAATCCATGGTAGAGGTTAAATTCGATTCGTAGCCATCCTTATTATTTGCGCCTTGCTGCCAATACCCCACCAACAAAGGATTGGTGCTCCATTCTTCGCCAACTATGCTGAAATTTGGGTATTCATTCATAATAGCCCCGGCCCAATCGGCCATAAATTGTTTGTCCGGGTACGGGTAAGTATCTTGCCTGATGCCGCCCAAATCGAGGGTTTCTATCCACCAAATACTATTTTGGATCAGGTAATTTGCCAACAAAGGATTCCGCTGATTTAAATCGGGCATAGTAGAAACAAACCAGCCTTCGCTCATTAAATTTTTATCTTTAACCGATGCGTACGAATCCTGATTTGTAGTCCTTCTGTGGTTTGTAGTGACAATCTTACCTTTTAAAAATTCATCCTGGTAATTTATCCAGTCCTTCGCCGGCAAATCTTTCATCCACCAATGTTCAACGCCAATATGGTTTGCAACCTGGTCCATGATCAGTTTAATTCCCTTACTTTTCGCGCTTTTCGCCAGATTTTTATAATCTTCCAGTGTCCCAAACCGCGGATCAACCTGGTAAAAATCGGTCATTGCATAACCGTGATACGAACTTTCCTTCATATCATTGGTCAACAATGGTGTTGGCCAAATTGCCGTATATCCCATTTCGTCAATATAATCCAAATGCTCTGTAATTCCTTTAATATCGCCGCCATGCCGTCCATAACCATCATTTCTGTCCATGGTTTTTTCGTTCATGGTTTTTACGATGTCATTTGACACATCTCCATTTGCAAAACGATCAGGCGTGATCAAATAAATAACATCCGAACTGTTAAAACCTTCCCGCAATTTTGAATCCTGGATTCGTTCTTTTAATTCATATTCAACAGAATAATCGACTCGCTTTCCTTTTTTGGAAAAGTTGATGTTGAATTTACCCGAAGTTGCTTTGGACAGGTCTAAATTCAGAAATAAATAATTACTGTTTTCAGTTTTCTTCAACCCTGTTATCTGAATATTTTTATTGTCGACAGAAGCTGTAAACTGAGCAATATCTTTTCCGTAAATCAACAATTCCAACTGATCGTGATTCATACCAACCCACCAGTTTGGAGGTTCCACTTTTTCAATTTGAGCCTGAAAACTAAGGCTTACGAGAAATAATACTACAAAAATTAATTTATTCATTTTACTGTTTGGGTTCTGTTTTATAAAATTGAAGCCATCTGATATTTGTATTATGAAATGACCAAAAGGCCACTCCCTAAAAATTCTCAGAAACCTCGATATAGCAAATAAAAATCTTTTTGATCCTTAGTGCTTTTGGTGTCTTAGTGGCAATAAAAATTACCTAAAGAGGATGAGTTTTTTTGCCACAAAGGCCCTAAGACTCAAAGTTGCACAAAAAAACTCTTGTTACTTCATACCTTCTCTTAAAACATGATCAATATTTTTTTTCGATTATTGATTGCAAATATCCATTTCCGAAATTCTTCAATTTCACAAAATAAAACCTGTGAACTTCAATATAAATTCCCCTCCCCCGCAGTGGGGCTTTGGGAAAGGGTCCTTTATAACGTTACCAGTTCATTTGGTTTTAGTTCTGTTTCTTTTCCGTGAACCAAAATAATTATAGGCTCGGTCCCTTCCAGAAGGAAACTTGTTTTATTGGAAGCCACTTCAATTTTAAGGATCTGGTTTCTGAAATTCACCTTAAACGAATAAGCCTTCCACTGTTCAGGGATCCTGGGGTTAAAAGAAAGTTGATCATTTACGACCCGCATTCCGCCAAAACCTTCAACAATACTCATCCAGGTCCCGGCCATACTTGTAATATGGCAACCTTCTTTCACTTCGTTGTTATAATCGTCAAGATCCAGTCTTGAGGTGCGTAAATAAAACTCGTAAGCCTGCTCGGTCCTGCCGAGTTTTGCAGCCTGGATACTGTGAACGCAGGGAGAAAGCGAAGATTCATGAACCGTTAAAGGTTCATAAAAATCGAAATGTTTTTCCAGGGTTTTATGGCTGAAATTTTCTTCGAAAAGGTAAAAACCTTGCAAAACATCGGCTTGTTTGATATAACACGATCTTAAAATCCGGTCCCAGCTCCATTTTTGATTGATGGGCCGGTTAATTTTGTCCAATTTGGCAACAGGGATGATCTCTTTGTCCAAAAATCCGTCCTGTTGAAGGAAAACATCATGCTCTTCTGAATAAGGAAAATACATATTATCCGAAACTTCTTTCCAGGATAAAAATTCA
>Ga0307486_1000399_pt1 | contig 40753 bp, 40 predicted proteins | sample CBIW02metaG_FD_203663 | JGI IMG/M metagenome (GOLD analysis project Ga0307486, IMG submission 203663) | Sea-ice brine microbial communities from Beaufort Sea near Barrow, Alaska, United States - CBIW 0.2 | ecosystem: Environmental > Aquatic > Marine > Coastal | place: USA: Alaska | collected... | reverse complement strand
GGCCGCCTCCGGAGCGCATAACCTCTGCGGCCTGTTGCATCGCAAGATGCACCGCGAGCGGGTCCATTCCATCTACCCGCCAGGACGGGATCGAGAATCCCTGGCCGCGTACGGAGAGCCTGGTGTCGGCGACACTCTCGGAAATGTTCGTGGCGACCGCATAGATGTTGTTCTCGATGAAGAAACAGACCGGCAGCTTCCATGCGGCAGCGAGGTTCATAGACTCAAGTACGGAGCCGATCTGGCTGGCACCGTCACCGAAGTAGTTGATAGTGAGATCGGTGGTGCCTGAATGCTTCTGCGCCCAGGCGTTGCCTGCAGCCATGGGGGCGCCACCACCAACGATGGCGTTGGTGCCGAGCGCTCCAGCTTCGAACCACTGGAGGTGCATGGAGCCGCCTCGCCCAGAGCAGTAACCCTGCGAGAGTCCGAGGATCTCGGCGAGGGTCCGCTGGAGCACAGCCTGGATGGGCTCGGTCACGAGGGAATCGAGATCGAGGTTGCCGTCTGCGACATGGGTGATTGCTTTGGCGAGGAACTGGTGGTGTCCGCGATGGGAGCCGTTGACGGCATCGCTCGAGCGGAGCCCAACGATGGAGCCGACGGCGCCACCCTCTTGGCCAATGCTGGAGTGGGCCGGGCCGTGGACTAGGGATTCACCGGCGAGATCAAGCACGGTCTCTTCGAACGCACGAATGAGGTGAAGTTCGCCAAGCATTGTTGCCAATAGGGCTGGATCCGCAGACTTCCAATCGGCTGGAGTCGTGGTGAGTTCCACCCATGGTTGACCGGTTTCAAGACGTCGCTGTTTTGGCATAGTGGCCACGCTATCGCAGTATTGCATCCAATCCAAGGGGCTTCTTGCAAAATACCTCGAATTAATTGTGTGAATGCGTCATAATGTATCCAATAACAATGGTGCGAGGGAGTGAACATGAGCGCGGGACTACCAGGAATGCGTGGAATCGATCACATCGGGGTGACTGTGCCCGACCTCGACGAGGCAGAGCGATTCCTTGTTGACGTGCTCGGCGCCGAACCCATCTATACCCTTGGCGCGAAACAGGCCGACGATGACTGGATGCAGGTAACGCTCGGTGTGCATCCGCGCACAGTCATCCGCGAGATCCGGTTTCTGCGCCTCGGCAACGGCAGCAATCTCGAACTGTTCAAGTACGACTCCGCAGACGGTCAAGCTGATAACCCACGGAACAGTGACATCGGCGGACACCACCTGGCGATCTATGTAGACGACCTCGATGAGGCTATTGAGCACCTTCGCACTCACAAGGTAGAGCTCATGGGAGATCCAGTGGCAAGCGGCAAGCTGGCAGAGGGACAGCGCTGGCAGTACTTTCGTAGCCCATGGGGAATGCAGTTTGAGCTCGTCAGCTTTCCCGGAGGAAAAGCCTACGAGCAAAATTCTCCCCGCCGGCTGTGGCACCCGGCTCGTCCGGCAGAATGAGAACCATGTCAATGACTCAGCCCCGTACCCACGGTGGCGCCGGACTCCGCATCGCGGACGAGCTACGTACCGCAATCCTCGAGGGTCAGTATGCGCCAGGCGCGCGCATTCGACAGGAGTACCTTGCTGAGCACTACGGTGCAAGCAGGTTGCCCGTTCGTGAGGCACTGCGCATGCTTGAGGGCGAAGGGCTGGTCAGGCTCGTGGCGAATACGGGGGCCTGGGTCACCCACTTGAGCCTTGCCGACTGTGACGAAATGTATCAACTTCGAGAACGCATCGAGCCGCTACTCCTGCGCTACAACGTTCTCCTCCTCAGCGAGGCTCAGATCGACCATCTCGACACCCTGGCCACTCAGATGGAGCTCGGCGACGACGTCGAACATTTTCTTGCCCTCGACCGTGAATTCCACCTCGGGTCGTATGAGGCGGCCAAGACGACACTGCTCACCGATACAGTGCACCAGCTCTGGAATCGCACCCAGCACTACCGTCGTGCGTTCATGCAGGTGTTCCGACCGAGCGACCGCAGCGTGCACCACGAACATCATCTTCTGGTTGCGGCGCTTCGACGTCGCGACGTCGACGAAGCGGAGCGTATTCTCGCGGCCCACATTCGCCGCACACGTTTTGAGCTCGCGCGACATCCCGAAATCTTCGCAGACTGAACTCCGCGATTCACTACCCATCACCAAATTTGAGGAGCACCCCCAATGGCCATCGCCACGACAAACCCCGCAACGGGAGTCATCGAGAAGACCTTCGAGCCGCACGATTCAGACGAGGTCGAGCGGAGGATCACCGCTGCGCAGAGTGCGTTCGTTGAGCTCAAATCAACCAGCTACGCGCAGCGCGGGCAGTGGATGCGAGCGGCGGCCGACCTGCTCGAAACTGAGGTTGACGCAACGGCGCGGATGCTCACTGTCGAGATGGGCAAGCCCATCGGCCAGTCGGAAGCCGAGGTGCTCAAGTGTGCAAAGAATATGCGTTTCTACGCCGACGAAGCCGAGGGGTTTCTTGCCGAGGAAAAACTCGCCGACCCGAGCGCCGTCAATGCATCAAGCGCCTGGACTCGATATGACCCTCTCGGGGTCGTCCTCGCGGTGATGCCGTGGAACTACCCCCTGTGGCAGGTCATCCGTTTCGCTGCTCCCGCACTCATGGCCGGAAACTCCGGACTGCTCAAGCACGCGTCGAACGTGCCACAGTCAGCGCTATACCTAGACACACTGTTCGAGCGCGCCGGCTTCCCCGCTGGAGCATTCACGACGCTGCTCATCGGATCCGCAGAGGTCAAGGCCGTCCTCGAAGACCGCCGCGTGAAGGCCGTCACCCTGACCGGTTCAGAACCCGCCGGTCGCTCCGTCGCGTCTACTGCCGGTGAGCAGATCAAGAAAGCGGTACTCGAGCTCGGAGGCTCTGACCCGTTCCTCGTCATGCCCTCGGCGGATGTTGACGCCGCGGCAACGATGGCGGTCAAGGCCCGCATCTCCAACAACGGACAGTCCTGCATCGCCGGCAAGCGCTTCATCGTGCACACGGATGTGTACGACGAGTTTGCTCGCGTGTTCAGTCAGAAGATGGCAGCGCTCGTCGTCGGAGACCCGCTCGACCCAGCAACCGAGATCGGTCCCATCGCGACAGAGTCTGGCCTCAACGACTTGGCAGAACTCGTCGATGACGCAGTGGCGAAGGGCGCCGTGGTGCTCGCGGGAGGAAGCGCGCCAGACAGAGCCGGCTTCTACTACTCCCCCACAGTCTTGGCTGGCCTCACCGACGATATGCGGATCGTCATGGAGGAAACCTTCGGGCCCGTAGCTTCGCTCTACCGGGCTGCGGATCGCTCCGACGCACTCGCGATCGCCAATCAGACCACGTTCGGTCTGTCGAGCGCCGTCTGGACCCAGGATTCCGAAGAGCAAGATTGGTTTACCCGCAACCTTGACGCCGGTGCTGTGTTCATCAACGGCATGACGGTGTCCTACCCAGAATTACCATTCGGTGGCATCAAAGACTCCGGCTACGGTCGCGAACTCGCTGCGGCCGGAATCCGCGAGTTCTGCAACCTGAAAACAGTCTGGAAGGCTTAGCACCAATACCGTTCAGTTAAGCGCTTGACGGGTGATTTCCGGGTCGTGAGTGGGTTGTGGCCAGTGCCCGTGGTGGAAGCGTTTGGTGGGCCACTTCGAGACTTTCCGCTTGATGACGCGAGGGTTTGATCGCAGCCGTCGAGCGGGGTTCAGCCGTCTGACCAGGGCGAGGACGGCGTGACGCCAGACCACTTTGGCGTGGTCAGGTCGCGGAGGGGGGAAAAATCGCCCTGGGCCACGGAGCGGCGGGCGATGCGGAGTGCGGCGACGAAGGAGACTCGGTCAGGGCCGCGGCGAGCGTGCTGGGCAGCTTCGACCATGAGGGTGCGGATCGCGTAGTGGCAGCAGAGGTGGCCCCAGATTTCCTGCTTGACCAAGTCTGGGGATTTGGACCGCATCACCATGCGGGGGCCGCGTTGATGCGTTTTCAGCTCGTCAAAGACGGACTCGACCTCCCACCGTTCGGAGTACACGGTCGCGAGTTCCTCTGCGGAGGCCTCGCCCGGATACAGGATCGTCGTCAGCAACCGGTAGTCATCGGGATTGTCGCGGCCGTCGTCGATCGTGTAGTCCACGACCCGCACGGTCAAGGGTGTGGTTGATTGCCGGCCCGGGCCGGACGTCGGGATGATCGTCGCCAGCCAGGACCCGTCAGCGAGGGTCTCCTGATGCCGGGGGCGGAGGTTCGTCTTGACCCGCCAGAGCAAGTCAGCGCCCGTCGCTGCGGCCTGCGCCCACAGCCGGAAGCCGTAGAAGCCGCGGTCAGCCAGGACCAGCATTCCGGGCTTGAATCGGCTGGCGAGCTCCCGTGACAGTTCAACTTCCGACGTCGTGCACGGACCTATCACTGCGTCCAAAATGGCATGGGTTCCGCACTCAGCCAACGCGACTAGGCGCGCCTGTGGGAAGGCAGATTGTTCTCCGCGGCTGACCGGCGGGCGGCCAAAGAATTCAGCATTGACCACACTGTCGGCCAGATCCAGGATGGTTCCGTCGATGGACATCAAGCGCCGCCCAGCCAACCAGGAGCCCGGCGTGGCAGGTCCCGCCAAAGGCAGCGCGACGCGGGCAAACAGATCTCGCACCGGTTCGAACCCGAGCCGGCGACGCGCTTGGAAGATGGCCGACTTCGACGGCGGCGCATACGACTCTGACCAGCCAGATGCCCACGACAGCCCGTCCGTCAACTGGGCAAACACATCCTCATAAGATGCTTCGGCATACAGGCCCATCCCGATTGAGAAATACGCCATCACCCGCGCTGGCAACGCCCGGTTGCGCTGCTCAGTGCGACCCGCCGCCTTGACCACCTCGTCGACAACGTCAGCGGGGAAAACACGGGTCAACAAACCGACCGAAACCAAATCCGACAACCGACGGTCAGAGACCGGTTTCACCCACCCTGTACGCGCCATACCCACAACGTAACACGGAGATGCTTAACTGAACGGTATTGAGGCTTAGCGCCAACCACCGTTCCAATACTGGCCAGACCCCTGCCTCAACGGTGAAATCAACTTCTGCGCCCGCCGCGAGATCATTGGAATCCAACGGGAAGGGGCGTTGGCTGATTACGTCGTCGCTCCGACGGCGAATCTCACGGTCATGCCCGATTCGATCGGCTTTCCCGAGATCGCGCTCATCGAATCGGCCGGAGCGGCCAATCATGCCGTCCGCGCGCTCGGCGTCTCGGCGGGCGACACGATTGTGGTGATCGGAACCGGTGGCCTCGGCATGCAGGCTGTGCGTTTGGCCCTGGCCCGAGGTGCCCGCGTCGTCGCGGTCGACACGGATCCCGCGGCACGGCAGAGGTGTATCGATGCCGGGGCGCACTCCGCCTTCGACCCGGCGGACCCCGGTCTCGTCGAGTCGATCCGCACCACCTCCGACCGCACGAACTCGCCGATACGCATCGTCATCACACCCTGAATCACACTCGGCTAACGCGTCGTCGCGTCCAGGAGGCTGGTCGCTTCGCGTGCACTCGCGATCACTGCCGTCACGAGGCCATCCTGCAGATCGTAGGCTCTGCTCGCCGGAGCCCATATGCCGACCGCTCCGAGAACACCGCCGTCTCCGGCGAAGAACGGTGCCGCAATTCCGACGATGCCAGTGTTGTACTCCTGATCATCAAGCGCCCAGCCGCGTTCACGGATTGCGACGAGATCACGATTCAGCGCATCCATGATCGCGGGCTGCTGGGGGGGCGGGACCACGGAGAGAGAGCGAGCCAGTACCGCGTTCCTTTGTTCGTCATCGAGGAATGCCAGCACCGCCCGACCGGATGACCGAACATGCTCGAGCCCGCTGAGCCCGACATACAGGCCCGTCGCGCGAACAGCCTGAGGCCCATCGACGAACGCCGTCAGAACTACGGCATCAACCGAGAGCATCGAAATCCACGCCGTTTCAGAGGTCGATGTCGAGAGCCGGGTGACGAGATCGTTCATCTGCTGTTGCGACGAGAAACCCCGCTTGAAACCGTCGAAGAGAACGGCAGCCTGGAACCCGATCCGCAGAGTGAGATCAGAATTGCGTTCGATGTACCCACGCGAGGCCAGCGTATTGAAAAGGTGGTACGAGGTCGTGATGTTCACACCCAGGCTTTCTGCGACTTCACGAATGGTGGGCGGTGTGGCCGATGTCGCCACCTTCTCGAGAAACGAGAGCGCCCGTTCCACCGTCTGCAGCGTCAAGGTGCCGACAGAGTTCTTTGTTTGGGGGGTCATCCAGCCAAAGTTACCCTTCACCGAGCCTGTCAGTTTACCTGCGGTGCGAAATGTTGGTAGTATACGAAATGTATTCCAGTATTTGAATTACGCATCTTCGTGGCGCGCATCACTCAAAGGAGAGATCAATGAATCCGATCGATGCGACGGGCGCAAATGTTGCCACGCTTCCTGGCATCAAAACCCTGACGGGCGCGCAAGCCGTAGCTCACGTCATCGCGGCGCAAGAACGTCCAATTGTTTACGGCATTCCGGGCGGGTACACGATGCACATCTACGACGCCCTGTTCCCTCTGCAGGACAAGGTAGAAACCTACCTAGTGCGGCAGGAATCGATCGCGACAGTAATGGCTGAGGCACAGGGCCGACTAACGGGACGGCCCGCCTTTGTGATAGGCCAAGGTGCTTGGGTGCTCGGCAACGCAGGCATTGGAATCATGGAAGCGCACTTGGGTGCGTCACCGGTTGTGCTCCTGATCGATGCGACGGACGGCGGTTCATACTCGCATCTCGGCCCGTACCAGGCGGGCTTCGGTGGGTACGGAGCCTACGATCTGGCCGCAGCGATGTCGGCGATCACGAAGCAGGTCTTCGTTGCCACCGACCCCACACAGGCTCTGCAGATGACTCAACTCGCGGTGAAGCATGCAACAACCGGCGAGCCGGGACCAGTGGCCGTGATCTTCCATGGGCGATCGCTCTTCAACCATCTAAATCCGGGAACGGAGCCGCCAACCTACCTCGACCGCTCATATCAGGGACCGGAGTTGCCCACAGCGCCAGATACCACCATCACGGCCGCCGCAGACCTGATTCGCCGAGCGAGCAACCCGGTGATCGTGTCGGGTAACGGCACCCGGCTATCGAAGGCCGAAACACAACTCCTGTCGTTCGCTCAAACCCTGTCCATCCCTGTTGCCACGACCCCAGCCGGCAAGGGCACATTCCCGGAGAACGACTCACTCGCAACCGGGGTCATCGGGTCATTCGGTCACGCCACCGCGAACGAGGTGGTCGGCGGGGCCGATCTGGTCATCGTGGTCGGCTCGAAGCTCGGTGCAACAGACACCGCGAACATGCATCCTGCTCTCATCAATTCGTCGCGACAGAAACTCCTCCAGATCGACGTCGAACCGCTCAACCTCTCTTGGACGTTCCCCGCCGACCTGCTGGTGCACGGGGACGCTGCGAATTCCCTGTCGCGAATCGAAGCTCAACTCACCGGATATTCGGGCGGAGGTTTCAAGAGGGTCGATGCAGCGCGCAGCAACTACCCGTACTACAACCGGCCATACTCTTCGACACCGGGCGCGCTCAGTGGCCGAGATGTTGTCACCGTGCTCTCTGAAGAACTCGCCGATAACGCTGTCGTCACCTGTGACGCGGGAGAGAATCGTCTGTTCGTGTTGCACGACTTCCAATCAAACCAGGGCGGAACGATGCTGCAGCCGAACGGCGGCGGTGGAATGGGCTATGCCGTTCCGTCTGCGATGGCGGCCGCGGTGAACTTCCCCGGTCGGCCAGTAGTCGCGGTGTGCGGCGATGGCGGCATCGCCATGTCGCTCCACGGGCTGATTTCGGCGGTCGAGCTCGGTCTGAAGCTGACCGTCGTGGTACTCGACAACAACATCCTGGGTTGGGTCTACAACGGCCAACGGGGACGCACCATCGCCTCCGAGTTCAAGGACTTCGACTACGCCGCGATCGCCGATGCAATCGGTTGTGGGGCGATTCGGGTAGACACGCTCGACGGCTTTCGTGCAGCGCTCCTCGATGCACAGCAGAATTCGGGCGTTAGCGTGATTGTCGCGATGACGACCAAGTCCGACCGCTATCAGGACATTATGTCGTCACTCAACTCGCATGATGTTTATGCAGTGCCGCAATTCGACGCCATTGACGAATAGGATCCAGCACACGTATCCGCATGCAGCACCGAACGTGCTCGGGGTCAGCTTACGAATATTCTGAGGGAAGTCACGTGTCCACGAGATGCCGTACTGTTGCTCAGACTCAGTACGCTCATGCAAGAAGCGAGCGCGCGGGGTAGGAGTTCGTCGAGTTCCACAATTCTCATCGGAGATACGTTGAGCTTTGATAAAAAGGCTTATCCATATCGATGCAGTAGTCTGCCGGCATGCTGGAGAAGCCGAGGGCGGGCGTGCACTATCCGGGCGGTGTCGCTGATCTGCGCGCCTGGTTCGGTACCGACGCTGCCTGTCGAGACTATCTGGATTGGTTGCGGTGGCCGGACGGGTTCGCCTGTCCTCACTGCGGAAGCGGGATCGCGTGGCGGCTGGCCGACGGGCGGTACTCCTGCGGTGGCTGCAAACGTCGGGTCAGCGTGACCGCTGACACGATCTCTCATGGCACCCGCACCCCGTTGATGGTGTGGTTTGAGGCGGCATGGCTGATGATGACCTCGAAATCGGGCACCAGCGCGCTGAACTTACACCGGGTACTCGCTCTGGGCAGCTACCAGACGTCGTGGGCGATGCTGCACCGCTACCGCGATGTGATGGTCGTGCCAGCGCGGCAGAAACTCTCTGGCACAGTGGAGATAGACGAAACATTTACCGGAGGGGTCAAGCCCGGCAAACATGGCCGGGGCGCGGCGGGCAAGGTACTGGTGGTCGGCGCTATCGAGCGGGCACCGAAGGGCCGGCGTGGTTTCGGCCGAGCCCGGATGGCGATCGCCCAGAACGCGAAGAGCGACGCGTTACGCGAGTTCATCACCACCAACATCGCACTGTGTTCTCGCATCAGGTTGTTTACACACGCTCTCACGACCTTGTTTACAACCTGTCTCATGACGTTGTTTACGCCCGAAACCGCCGACGCGCTCAACTGCTCACTGCTGAAGAGCTCCCGCATCGAACGCGGACACGTCAACGACAGCAAATTCCTCACCAAATACCGCACCTGGCTCAAGCAGCAAACACCCGCTCAAATCGCCGCTTGACAACTATAGGAGCATCACAGTCCACGCCTCGGTGAAGGCACTGAAGCGGTCCAGGGCCCCGGTATTGCTGAAGTCTTCGGTGAGCATGAAGTGCACGTTGCCATCCTTGGCGTGGCCAAAGATCATGCAGTTTCGGTAGTTGTATTTGTCGAACAGTCGGATTAGTTCCATGCAGGTGCGGGCCAGTGCTGGCACCGGCACAACGATGTCTTCAAGGAGCGCGTTGGTGCCTTGTGGACGTGTCCCGCCCACCGCGGGGATGATTCCCTTGCGTAGATGCCACAGCTGGGCACGGATGGCGGAGTCGGTACTGAAATCGGCCGGCATGCTAAGCCCCAGCTGTTCCACAACTTTGAGGCCTGTGGATAGCAGTTCCGCCAGTAGAAACTGCCGATGCTTGTGTGACACGATTCAGGTGAAGTTCAGAGATTGGATGAAGAAAATGAGTGCTGACCCAACGGCCCCTTCCCTAGCAGACGCAGGGTTTGATGGTGGCGGCAAGCTGCCTAGACGTGGCGGTACTCGCGTGGCCAATTACATCCGATCTGCCATTCTCGACGGTGAGTTCGCGCCGGGGCAGCACATCGGTCAGGAGACTCTCGCCAAGCGGCTCGGAGCCAGCCGGCTACCGGTCCGCGAGGCTCTGCGCGTCCTCGAAGGCGAAGGACTGGTGACGTTTGAGCCAAACAAGGGTGCGCGTGTCACAGTGATGGATGCCGCGGAGCTGGACCTCCTTTACGGCACCCGCGCACGAATCGAGCCCTTCGTCATCGCCGACTCCGTCCCGCGCCTTTCCCAGATCAGCATCGAACGTGCCGGTTCCATCCTCGATGAGATCGAGGCCGGGGTCGGGGCTGTGGAATTTCTAGTCCTGGATCGTGCCTTCCACTTGCTTACTTATGAGGGTTGCCAGAGCAGCCAGTTGACTTCTATTGTCAAGCGGTTGTGGAACTCCACGCAGCAATACCGCCGCGCGTTTGTGACTGAGACAGGTCTCAGTTGGGCTGAGGAAACGAACAGTGAGCACCGGTTGCTGCACAGTGCCATCGTAGGTCGCAACCACGAAGTCGCTGCAGCGATTGTGGCCACGCACATCACACGCACCAGGGTTGCGCTGCGACGATCGCCGCAGGTGTTCGCCCGGAACAGTGAGGGTTGAACCAAGGACTTTCCCTCGCCCTCGAGCTGGCGTAACGTCGTCGCGGATGTGCGAGAGTGTCAGTCGCGGTCTGACCCGAGGATTTTGTCAACGATAAGCTTACCGATCGGGATCGCTGACGTGGCAGCCGGCGATGGAGCATTGCACACGTGGAGTTGGTGATCGGTGGACCGAAGCAGAAAATCCTCTACCGGCGTGCCGTCCCGCATGATCGCCTGTGCTCGAATGCCTGCGGGGTAAGGCCTCAGATCGGCTAACTCCAGCCCAGGGCAGTACTTACGCACGAGCTTTAGATAGCCGCGCGGGAAATAGGAGCTTCGCATTTCCTCCACTCCAGTTTGGATGTTGTTCATGGCGAACCTCCACATGCCGGGGAAAGCCAAGAATCGGGCGACATCGCGCCCGGTGATGGAGCCGCGCGGGTATCGCTCGCGTGAGAACCCGAGTACCGCGTTTGGTCCGACAGTGATCCGCCCATCAATTGTCGGACTTAAATGGACGCCGAGGAAGGGGAGATCAGGGTCGGGCACTGGGTAGATGAGCCGTTGCACGATGCCCCATCGGTCGTGTGGCAGTTGGTAGTATTCGCCGCGGAAGGGGATGATTTGAAAGTCGATGTCAAGTCCCCCCATCGTGGCAACCCGATCGGCCTGGAGACCTGCGCAGGCGACGAGTTGCCGCGTGTGGTATTCCCCCGTATCGGACCCAACAACCACTTTACCCGATGCGCCAGAGCGCTCGTCGATCGAGCGCACCTGTGATCGGGTGATTACCCTCCCACCCATCTGTTCAATGTCGCGAGCCATCGCGTGAGCGACGTCGCGGAAGTCGACGATCCCGGTCGCGGGTGAGATCAGCGCCTCGCGGCCGCGCACATTCGGCTCCATTTCTGCCAGTCGGTCGCCATTGATGTGCTCGACCTTGATACCGTTTTCGGCGGCTCTCTCCGCCAGCGCCTTCATCCGCTGGATTTCAACGTCATCAGTCGCGACGACCAGCTTGCCAACCGTCTCGTAGCGAATTCCGTGCTCGTCGCAGAAGTCCTTGGTGGCCTTTTCACCCGCACGACACAGCCGAGCCTTAAGCGAACCCGGTGCATAATAGAGGCCCGCATGGATGACGCCGGAGTTGTGCCCGGTCTGTGCGCTCGCGACGTCGTCGGCCTTCTCAAGGACGAGGACCGATATTCCAGGCCGACGCCGCAGCGCCTCTCGTGCGGTCGCCAGGCCAACGATGCCGGCGCCGATAACGATCAGGTCTTCCATAGCTTACCTCCGGTGTTGAAGTTCTTGGCGGCGACAGCCCTGCCACCGCGTGTCCCCGTGGAATAACCTTCTCTCTGGATCCAATAGTAGGAAGGTTGCAAATCAAACTAGCACTCCACGCGCGCCGCTTCATAGGCGAGCGGGGTTGGAAGCGACTTGTTCTACTGCCTTGTTCTCAGGTTCGGCATGGAATCTAGCTCAGCCCCTTTGCCTCATGTCAATACCTCCGGCAAGGTCTTTCATTGCCTCAAATGAGAACCTCCGCGGACTTAGTGATTGAACGAGTGGTTGACGGCCGGTTTGGACACCACGGGCTTCTTGGCGAGTGACAGGGTCTCGAGCTCTCCGGTGAGGGCCAGAATCTTCCTGGATAGGGCCACCGGCTTGAGCGGTTTGAACTGCGCATTCATCTGAATGATCGGTCGTTTCCGCACCGTCTCGTCCGCGATCGCGCGTTGGTGCGGGGTCGTCGCTGTGTCGTACTTCTCGGTCACCTTCGCGCCGTGTCGCTGTTTGAACACCAGCTTTTTCTGGGGCAGGAGGCAGTTCGTGAAGATTCGGTCCAGTTCCCAAATCTCGTTGAGTTTGGCCAACTCGGACGGAGTGTCGCAACGGAGGCAACCCACCAATTCCCGGACATGGGTCCAGTTTTTTTGCTCAACGTGCGCCCCGTCGTTGCTGTGCTGCGACCGGGACCTCGTGAAGGTGATCTTGTGGTCGAGGCAGTACCGGTAGAAGTGCTCGTTGATAAATTCCGAGCCGTTGTCCGACCTATGCCGACATCGGCATGTCGTTAGTGCGTAGACGGTTAGCTCAGGTCGTGTTGAGCTTTCGGACCTTGGTCAGCGATTTGACGGTAGGTGGTCGGCGCTTGGTGCACGCCCAGTCCGAGCGATGTTTGAAACGCTGCCATGGGCGTGTTCCGTCGATTGTAGCGGAACGTGAATTCGTTCATGTAAACGTTGAGATGTTCGTTGCTGACCGACTCGTCCAGAATGCGGGACTTACCCGCTCGGTCCGCACTCCAATACGAGAGTGCCTTCTTCTTCGTCGCAGCCTGCCGCTGCGTCATCGTCAGCTCCATAGAAACGGACTTAACGCACATCCACCACCAAGTCAGAAACCACGCCGCAAAGCGGAGGTTTTCTATGAGTCAACGCGAACACTTGACGGTGAATGTGATAAATGACAGACTGCGAGCAATAAGCAATAGTGGATCCAATATAGTGAATGACGAAAGGAGCCGGACTTCGATGATGACCTCTGGTGGTACGCCCGATGCGCCCGCTATCTTCCTGTCTCCCGCATGCACGTGGATTGGCCCCGGCGCGCTGACTTCGCTCGCAAATGGGCTCATTTCAGCTGGTACAGCCGTCGCCGGTCCGGTGTTGGTCGCTGCCGACATCGCACTCGTAAAGAACAACCTCCTCGACGGCGCCCTCGACGCGCTGCAAGGCGCCGGGTACGAGCCGACCGTGCTCTCCGACTTTGGCCCAGAGCTGACTGCAGTACAGGTCGACGCTGCGGCCACGACAGCACGTGAGATCGGCGCGGTCGCCGTTGTCGGCATCGGAGGCGGTTCTGTGCTGGACGCGGCGAAGATGATCGCGCTACTGGTCACGAACCAGGGCAACAGTTCGGACTGGTTCGGCGTCGTCGAGCCATCAGTCACCCGGCCGCCGCTCGTCCTCGTGCCGACGACCATTGGCACCGGCGCCGAGGTGACCCGTATTTCGATGATCACCGAAGATGGGGAAAAGCGCATCACCTCAAGCCAGTCCTTCGTCCCGCAGCTCGTGGTCCTGGACCAGGAGCTCGTGGCCAGCCTCCCGCCCCACGTCAAGGCCTCTACCGGGCTGGACGCGCTTGCCCACGCTGCCGAGTCCATTCTGTCCAAGAACAGCACTGCGATGACCGAGCACAACGCGGTCGAGGCTATCCGTATTACGATGACCGACCTGCTCAACGCCTACGACGGTGACCCCGACGCGACTGGCCGCATGCTCTTCGCGGCATACCTCGCGGGTCTCGCGCTCAACTCCGGGGTCGTGCTCGGCCACAGCCTTGGTTATGCGATCAACCATGAAAAGCCCATGTCCCACGGCACGACGACGGGCCTGGCGTTGGCATACACGATTGCCTATAACCAGCACGTCGACGAACGTAAGGCCAAGCTTCTCGCCCGGGCGCTGACCTTGGGTGGATCAGAGGACCTCCGCGTGGCCGCCGAACACGTGTTGGCGCTCGTGCGCAGGGTTGGCCAGCCTGCCACGCTCGACGAGGCTGGCGTGCCCGCGGGTGTCGACGGGGAGGTTGCCCGCCGCACTGTTGAGCTCTACCCCCGCCCCTCCAACCCGGAGAGCATGGACACCGAGCGTGTCCATGCTCTCCTATCAGCCATGCGCGACGGCGATCTCGATAAGGCGTTCGCCGTTACCGCCAGAAAGGACGCCCGACCATGAAGATCACCGGAAACCTTGTTGACGGCAAGATTCTTGAGCCCGCGACGAGCGAATTTATCGACGTGACCAACCCGGCAGACTCGGAGCAGTTCGTTGGGCGTGTTCCCGCAATGACTGCGGAGGACATCCATGCCGTTTATGAGGCCGCTGTGACTGGTGCCCGCACCTGGCGTGAGACGGGCGTTCTGGCACGCGGGGAAATTCTGCGGGCGGCAGCTGCCAAGGTCCGCGACGAGTCCGATGCGTTGGCCCTGCTCATAGTCCATGAGATGGGCAAGACACTCGCCGAGGCCCGGGTCGAGGTGACGAAGACGGCGGACTTCTTCGACTACTACGCCGGTCAGGCTCGGCTGCCGTACGGCGAGCTGCTCGCAGACGCCCGGCCTGGAACCTACGCGCGCGTCATCCACGAGCCGCTCGGCGTCGTACTGCTTATCACTCCATGGAACGATCCGCTGCTCACGCCGGCTCGCAAGATGGGTCCGGCATTGCTGGCGGGCAACGCCGTCATCATCAAGCCCGCCACAGCGGCCCCCCTTATCGTTTTGGAACTCGCCCGTATCTTCAATGAGGTCGGGCTGCCGGCGGGCGTCCTGGGAACCGTGACCGGGCGTGGGAGCGACATCGGCGACACTCTGCTCGAGAACAAAGCCCTCAGGGCGGTCAGTTTCACGGGTTCCACGTCCGTGGGTCTGGAGTTGCAGAAGCAACTCGCTGGCCGGCCGGTACGCGTCCAGACCGAGATGGGCGGCAAGAATGCCATCGCCGTCCTCGCCGACGCGGACATAGCTGTGGCAGCGAAGGAGATCGTTTCCGCGGCTTTCGCCCAGGCCGGTCAGCGCTGCACCGCAACCTCGCGGGTCGTCGTCGTTCAGGAGGTAGCCACCCAGCTTACTGCAGCTATCCGGGAGCAAATGGGAGCACTCAAGATCGGCGCCGGTGATGCTGAAGGGGTAACCCTCGGTCCGGTCGTTTCGACCGCTGCCCGTGAGGAGATATTCGAACACATCCAACGGGCCCTCGGCGAATCCGCCGAACTGCTCGAAGGTGGCGCGCACGCACCCGAGGGCGCCCTGGACCGCGGAGCCTTCGTCAGCCCGACCCTGCTGAAGGTCACCAGGGACCAGGCCATCTGGCGCGAGGAGGTGTTCGGTCCGGTTCTAGGAATTCTCGAAGTCGACGATGAGCAGGAGGCCGTCGACGCGGTGAACGACTCGGTCTACGGACTCGCGGCCGGGGTGTTCACCAACGATCTGGGAGCAGCTGAACGCTTCATTACCCAGGCGGAAACCGGACTGGTCTCAGTGAACCACCCGACAACCGGCTGGGACGTCCACCACCCGTTCGGCGGGTTCGGCTACTCCGGATCCCCGTTTAAGGAGCAGGGACTGGATGCGCTGCAATTTTACACTCGCACGAAGACCGTCGCAGTGCGTGCGTTGTGAGCGGCATTCTCGACAGCTTTTCCCTCAGCGGGCGTCGTATCCTCGTCACCGGGGGCAGCCGGGGATTGGGGCAGGCCATGGCCCGCGGACTATCCCAGGCGGGTGCACGGGTGGTGGCCGTCGCACGGACACCTGTGGAGGACGAGGCCGACAGCGGAGTGCACCATGCGGTTGGTGACCTGTCGGACATTGCACGGGTAGGGTCCCTGGTGGACGAGGCCGAGAAGTTTCTTGAGGGCACGGTGGACAGCGTAGTGCACGCGGCCGGTGTGCAGCACCGCGCCCCTGCCGTCGACTTCCCGATCGATGAGTGGGAGCGCGTTGTCAGGGTAAACCTTACGGCACCCTTCGCTCTCAGTCAGGAGATCGGGCGCCGCCAGATCAACGCAGGCATCGAGGGCAGTCACGTGTTTGTCGCCTCGCTCACCTCGACGTTAGGCCTGCCGAACATCGCTGCCTACAGTGCCACCAAATCCGGAGTCATGGGACTCGTTCGCTCACTTGCAGTGGAGTGGGCGGAGCAGGGAATCAGGGTCAACGCGATCGGCCCAGGTTATTTCCGGACGGCGCTGACCGAAAATCTCTTTAGAAACGAGGAGGCCCGCGAAGGGCTCATGAGACGCATCCCCCAAAAACGCTTCGGCAATCCGGATGACCTGTCCGGCGCGCTTGTCTTCCTAGCGTCGGACGCTTCGGCGTACGTCACCGGCCAGTTGGTAATGGTCGACGGCGGCTGGACAGCCGCTTAATCAACACACAACAGGAAAAAAGGAGTCAAAGATGACAACCAGCAAGATAAGCGGTTTCGCCCGGCGGCACCGCACTATGAGCGTTGCTACAGTGCTCGCCGCTACCATGGTCCTCACCGGATGCAGCGGCGGCGGCGGAGCGGAAGTCGGCGAAGAATCCGGTCCGATCAGGATCGCGGCCCTCTACCCAACGAGCGGCTCGCTGGCACTCCTCGGCGAGGAATCCTGGCGTGGCGCCAATATCGCTGCCCAGCGGATCAACGAGGCCGGCGGCATTAACGGGCGCGAAGTGGAGCTTGTTCAAGCTGACGTCCCGGACGTGAACGGGGCGACCTCCGAAGCGCGCCGGTTGCTTGACGGCGAAGGACTCGAACTCGCCATCGGAACCTACTCTTCCTCGCTGGCATTGGCCGCCTCCGAGGTCTATGCCCGCGGCGGCGGCACGTATGCAGAACTTGGCGCCATTAGCGAGGAGTACAACGATCGCGGGTACGAGAACGTGTGGCGCACCAATCCCTCGGCCGGCAGTTTCGCCGAGGTGCAGATCGAGTTCATCTCCGAGTTCGTCGCTCCTGAGCTTGGCATCGGTCTGGACGAGGTTGAAGTGCTCTTGGTGCATGAGGACTCCTCCTATGGGTCCTCGGTCGCCCGCTCGGTCGAGACCTTGGCAGCGGAGGCCGGCATCACCAACATCGAGTACGCGCCGTATAACGCTAAGTCCACCGATTTGTCCTCCACAGTGCTCGGCATGGAACAGGCGGACCCGGACGTAGTGATCGCTGTGTCCTACGCCTCGGACGCGATCCTGCTGGCTCGCCAGATGGAGGAAAATGGAGTGGTCGTCCCGGCATTCATCGGTACTGGTGGCGGACACACGCTCAGCAGCTTCGGTGAGACGCTCGGCGCTGCGGCGGATTATGTCTTCAACGTGGACTTCACCCAGTACGCGGTCAACCCTGACGCCACCCCCGGGCTCGAAGAGTTTCTGACAATGTACGAGGAAGAGTACGGCGAGGGCCCAGCCTCCGGCCACTCCTTGGCCAACTTCATGGGCGCGAATGTAGTGTTCGACATCCTGGAGCAGACCGGTGGAGATACCTCGGCCGAGGCCTTCGGCGAGGCAGCTGCGGCATACAAGGCCGAAGAAGGGACCACGGCCACCGGGTGGGGCGTGGACTTCAACGATGCCGGGCAAAACACCTTGGCTGCGCCCTATGTCATGCAGTGGCGCGACGGAACACTGGAGACTGTCTACCCCGAACTGGTGGCTACCATCGAGCCGCAGCTAGCAACCGAGGGCCAGTAGTAATCCAACTGACCGAAAAGCCCCGGCCGGCAGCGACTGGCCGGGGTCCTAGGCTGCGAAAGGAATATCAATGGAGTTACTGATTCAAACTCTCGTCGCAGGGGTCCTGCTGGGCGGGGTATACGCCCTGGTATCGGTGGGGCTCAACCTGCTCTTCGGCGTGGTGCGCGTCATCAATTTTGCGCATGGCGAGTTCGTCATGGTCGGCATGTATCTCGCGTTTTGGTTGTGGGCCGGACTGGGCATGGACCCGTACGTGTCCCTACTGATCGTCGCTCCGGCGATGTTCCTCCTTGGCGTAATCTTCCAGCGCGGCATCATCCAGCCGATCCAGGGGACATCGGCCAACATGAAAATCTTCGTGACGGTCGGCATCTCGATTATCCTGCAGAACCTGGCGTTGTTCCTCTGGGGCGGCCAGTACCGTACCGTCAGCACCAGCTATTCGACGTCGGTGTTCACCCTTGGCGGAGTCACCATTTCCGTCGGCCGGCTGATCGCGTTCATCGGAGCGCTCGTGCTGGTCGCGGCCCTCTTCTACATCATGAACCGGACCATGACCGGCACCGTCCTGCGCGCAATCGCTGAGGACGGTCCGACGGCCGTGCTCGTGGGCATCCCGGTGAAGAAGTTCTACTTCGTAGCCACCGGCATCAGCGTGATGCTCGCCGGTGTCGCCGGCGTGATGCTCACGCCATTCACCTCCGCCTCTCCAACGTTCGGTTTTCACATGACCCTGATCGCCTTTATCGTCGTCGTTATCGGCGGAATGGGCAGCATGGTGGGCTCGCTGGTGGGCGGTGTGCTGCTGGGCGCGATCGAGACGCTGGCCGGTACCTACATCTCTCCGGCGCTGCAGCAGGCCGTGCTATTCGCCATATTTATCATTGTCGTCCTCGTCCGGCCCCAGGGTCTGTTCGGTAAGGGCGCCGGCACCGAGGAGGTGGGCCTCAAGTGAAGCGCTCGTACCTGATAATTGGCGTTGTCGTCCTCGCCCTGCTGGCTTTCCTACCACTGATCATCGGTCAGTACCTGCTCAACAACGCCGTACTTATTGTCATGTTTGTCGGCATTACGGTTGCTTGGAACATCGCTGCCTTCGGTGGTGCCCTGTCGCTGGGCCACGCTGCGTTTTTCGGCCTTGGCTCGTACACAATGGCGATCCTGCTGCTCGACTTCGGCGTCAATCCGTGGATCGGGATGTTGGCAGGAATGGTGGTGGCAGCCGGCGGCGGTTTACTCCTGTCGATCCCGCTGCTGCGGCTGCGTGGGCCGTTCTTCACACTCGCATCGATCGCCTTCGCCGAGGTGATCCGGCTAGTGGCGGTCTACGCCCGCGACTTCACCGGCGGTTCCGAGGGCCTCACGATCCCGTATGCGCCGGGCTGGCTCAATATGTCGTTCTCAGACCGGGAACCGTATTACTACATTGTCCTCGGTCTGACGGCCATCGCGGTGCTGGTATCGGTCTGGATCTACTACTCACGGGTGGGCTACCAACTCCGGGCCTCGGGCTCGGACGACGAGGCCACGCGTGCCCTCGGTGTCAACACGGCCGTGCTGAAGGTAGTGGCGCTCGTGATCTCAGCGGCATTGACGGGCGCTTTCGGTGCCTTTGCCGCGCAGTACTTCTTCATCGTCGATCCCGAAACCAACTTCTCGCTGAACCTCTACTCCATCCAGCCGGCGCTTAACGGCATCATCGGCGGGGCCGGGACGGTACTCGGCCCGATCCTCGGTGCAGTGTTGATGACGCCCATTGGGGAATACATGCGCGGTGCCTTCGCCGGACAGCAGGGCTTGAACTTCATGATCTACGGCGTAGTGCTCGTCGGCGTGGTCATGCTCATGCCCGGGGGTTTGGTTTCCGGCATCGAGAAGCTGCGCGCACGATTCCGGCGGAAGCGGGGCGCGGGTCGGCGAACCGACACAACAGCAGCTCTCAACGAATCGCGAACGGAGGACCGGCTATGAGTTTGTTGGAGATTGAGAACGTCTCAAAGCGTTTCGGCGGTGTGCAGGCGGTCGACGATGTGTCGCTGCACTTGGACGAGGGGGAGATTCTGGGGATCATCGGACCGAACGGAGCCGGCAAGACCACCCTGTTCAATCTCATCACCGGCACGATCCGCTCGGACACGGGCAAGATCAGCCTCGCCGGTGCGGACATCACCACCACGAGTCCGACCAAGCGGGCACGGGCCGGTATCGGCCGGACCTTCCAGGTGGTACGCCCGTTCCTGAGGATGACCGTGGCCGAAAACGTCATGGTTCCGGTCCTGGTGCACACCCACAAGGTGAGCGAAGCCCGGAATAAGGCGGTCGCCCTCCTGGAGGAGCTCGGTATCGGGAAGCTGGCCGACCTGGACGTCAGCCAGCTCACCTTGGCGCAGCGAAAGCGCATTGAGGTGGCCCGTGCGTTGGCCACCGAGCCGAAGGTGCTGCTGTTGGATGAGGTGCTCGCAGGTCTGAACAACCGGGAGGTGCTCGACGTCCTGCCCTTCGTCAATCAGGTCCGTGCCCGTGGCATATCTATCATTATGATCGAGCACCTGGTTAAAGCACTGACCTCCGTCAGCGATCGGATTATCGTGCTGGACCAAGGCACCCTCATCGCCCAGGGCAAGTCTGATGACGTACTCAAGGATCCCGCAGTGATCAAGGCTTACATTGGAGAAGAAGATAATGTTGAAGGTTGAGGGCCTGGCCGCCTTTTACGGCGAATCGCAGGCGTTGGAGAACGTTTCGTTCGAGCTTCCTGACAGCGGTGTTACCGCGCTGCTGGGAGCGAACGCCGCAGGAAAGACCACAACACTGCGCGTCGTGAGCGGAGTGCTGCCTGCCCGCAGGGGCACGGTGACCTTCAATGGTGTCAACATTACCAAGGCCACCCCCGAGGAACGCGTGCGCCTGGGAATCGTGCACGTGCCCGAGGGGCGGCGGCTCTTCGGCACGCTCGACGTCGAGGAAAACCTCTTGCTTGGTGGGTATTCGAAGCGGAAAGACGGCAATAGCAAGGAGCGGTTGGACCGGATCTACTCAATGCTTCCCAAGCTCGCTGAGCGACGCACCCAGCTCGCGGGCACCCTCTCGGGCGGGGAGCAGCAGATGTGCGCCGTGGGGCGCGGTCTGATGTCCGAGCCGACGGTGCTGATGATCGACGAGATGTCGCTCGGGCTGGCACCGGTCATCGTCTCGCAGATGTTCTCCTTCGTGAAGGAAATCGCTGCGGGGGGCGTTTCGGTGCTCCTCGTCGAGCAGCAGGTGCAGCATGCGCTGCAGGCCGCCGATCGGGCCACCATCATCGACAGGGGCGTCACCACGCACAGTGGCACCTCCGAGGAGATCCGGAACGATCCCAAGGTACGAGAGGCATACCTCGGTGTCTGAGACAACGCTGCCGGCACTGGTCAAGGCAGGGCCTGACCGAACGACGACGTCTGTCGTCGACGTCGTCGTCCGGGCGCCGGCCGCGGGCGAGGTTCAGATTCGGGTTGAGGCCTGCGGGCTCTGCGGCAGCGACGTACATGCCTGGCGCGGTGATGACGGGTACGACTGGGTGCGCACGCCGGTGGTTCTCGGTCATGAGCTCGTCGGTGAGGTGGTCGCCATGGGGGAGGGCGTCGACACCTCCTGGATCGGCCGACGGGTTGTCCCCATCGCCATTGACGGCTGCCACGACTGTGCCACCTGTGCGACGGGACTGACGCAGATCTGTTCCGACCGCCTGGTGCTCGGCTTGTCCTTCGACGGCGGCTGCGCCGCCTACGCCTCGGTGCCGGTCGGCCGCTTGGTTGAGGTGGACGCCGATGCCCCGGCTCTGCGGATGACGCTGACTGAACCGATGTCCGTCGCCGTCCGGGCGGTGCGTCACCTCGGTGAGCTCCCGCCGGGAGCGCGCGTCGCCGTCTCGGGTCCCGGTCCGATCGGGATGTTTTCGGCCTGGCTGCTCGCCCGGGCCGGTGTCGATGTCGTGCTGACCGGTACCGAGCGCGATGAAGCCACCCGCCTGGCTGCGGCCCGGCGTCTGGGTATCACTGCCGTTCGCGGTGACCTAGGTGAGCTTTCCACTCCGGTGGATGCATGGATCGAGGCGTCCGGGAGCTCGGCAGGACTGGCACAGGCCGTTGGCTCCGTGGTCCCGGGCGGGACGGTTATCGTCGTGGCTCTCTTCGCCCGGGAGCCAGTCTTTCCGGTGAACACCCTGGTCCGTGGCGAGATCAAGCTCCTCGGCACGTATGGATCGCTCCGGGAGGATTTTGTCGAGGCTGCGGCGGCACTGGCCTCGGCCGAGGGCTTTGAGGACATTGTCAGTACTGCTTTCCCGTTGACGCAGGCGATTGATGCGCTCGAGGCCACGGCCGCCGGCGAGGTCGTCAAGGCGGTGCTGGTGCCGTGAAGACAGGGGCCGGTAGGATGAACCCAGAGAACGGTACGACGCCGGAACCGAGTGTCGGCCCGCGCACGCTCGTTCTCACCGGCGCGGCCGGGGGCATCGGCGCAGCGATTGCTCGTGCATTTGCACGCCGCGGGGACCAGCTCGTCTTGTCTGACCGCTCGGCGGACACGCTGGCGCCGCTGATGGAAGAGCTCAGGAATTTAGGCGCCACCGTCACTGCAGTGCCCGCAGATGTGTCGGATCCGGCGGACAATGACCGGCTCGCCGCCGTCGCCCTGGAGCGCTACGGCCGCATCGATGACCTGGTGCTCGCTGCGGGCATCTACCCGGAGAAGTTGCTGACCGAGGTGGCCGACGAGGAGTGGCGTCGTTGCCTCAGCATCAACCTTGACTCGGCGTTCTACCTCCTGCGCGCCGCCGGACCTCATCTGGCCGACGGTGCCGGCGTTGTGGCATTGACGTCGATCGCAGGGCTTCGCGGCAGCCGCGGACACGCCGCGTACGCCGCGAGTAAGGGCGGGCTGCTTTCGCTGGTGCGGTCGATGGCGTGGGAGCTTGGTCCGCAGGTCCGGGTCAACGCCGTCGCCCCGGGGATTATTAACACGTTCATGACTGCCGGGTTACGGGACACCTCCTCGAAGAACCTGCTCCGTGGCACCCCGCTGGGCAGGTTCGGCACGCCCGAGGAAGTCGCCGGTGTCGTGGAGTTTCTCTGCTCACCGGGTGCCGGCTTCATCACTGGAGAGGTTATACAGGTGAACGGCGGCCTGCACATGCACTGACCGCGGCCAACAACCGAGTCTGATCGAAGAGGAGAAGTATGAGAGCTGTGACCTACAAGGGCGCCGGCGGCAATGAAGTGATTGAGCTGACCGATCGCCCTGACCCCAAGCCCGAGGGCGACGAGGTACTCGTTCGCGTGCGGTACGCCGGGCTCAACCCGGCGGACCTGCAGCAACGCAACGGCGACTATCCGCCGCCCCCGGGAGCACCGGCCGACATCCCAGGACTGGAGGTAGCCGGCGAGGTGATCGCCGCGGGTCCGCGCGCCCTCAATGTCGCCGTCGGCGACCGCGTCATGGGTCTGGTCGCCGGGGGTGGCCTGGCCGACCACGTCCTGGTCTCCGAACGGCATGTGTGCGCTGTGCCCGAGAATCTTGAGGACCTAGCGGTAGCCGCTGTGCCCGAAGGTTTCATCACGGCCCATGATGCAATTCGGAGCCAGGCGGCATTGCGTCCAGGCGAGGTCCTGCTGGTTAATGGAGCCACCGGCGGTGTGGGCAGTGCCGCGGTGCAGATCGCACGCGCCAGTGGGGCCCGCGTCATCGGAACGAGCCGTACGGCACGGGGCCGGGAGCTGATCTCCGAACTGGGCGGAATACCGGCCGACCCGGAGACGGTGGCCGACGTCGTTCATGAAACCTCGGCGGGCCGCGGAGCCGACGTCGTGCTCGAGCTGGTCGGGGCACCCAACCTCGCCAGCGACCTCGCGGTGTTGGCGGTCTTGGGGCGCGTCATCGTCGTCGGTGTGGGCGCCGGGGCCGAGGCGACGATCAACCTGCGCGCACTCATGGGCCGACGGGGGCGTCTGCTCGCGACCGTGCTCCGGGCGCGCTCAACAGAAGAAAAGGCTGTCGCCGTGCGAGCCTTCGAGCGCGAGATGCTCCCGCATCTGGCCAGTGGAGACCTGCGGCCCATTGTCGACCGGGTCTTCCCCGTTCGCGATGTCGCGGCAGCGTTCGACCACCTCGAGTTCGGGGTCAAGCAGGGAAAGGTGCTGCTCGACTTCGGCTCCTGAACCAGCCCAACCCGACCGGAGCCCGACGGCGTCCACACTGGCGCCGGACGGCGTCTACACAGAGACAGGAATGAACATGCAGGACACATTGCACGGCCGCACCGCACTTGTCACCGGGGCCAGCAGCGGCATCGGGGCCGGGATCGTCCGGTCCCTGCTTGCTGCCGGGGCCAGGGTCCACGGCGTTGCACGGCGCGGCGATCTTGTGGCTGAAATTTTGGGCGCCGAGGCGATTGAGGCCGGGCGGGCGGTGGCACACGGCGCGGACCTGGCGGACCCCGTGCAGGTCGACGCCTTATGCGACGAGCTTGAGACGGACCGGCCAGACATTATTGTGTGCGCGGCGGGGACCAACATCACGGATCGTCAGTTCGGCCAGCTGACCCAGGAGTCATGGGAAACGGTCCGCACGCTCAATCTCGACTCGATCGTGCACCTCCTGCGGCGCACGATCCCGTCCATGCGCGGGCGAGGCGGCGACGTCGTCCTCATCGCGTCCGTGTCGGCGCAGTGGCCGGACCATGCCGGCCCTGCCTACGCGGCGAGCAAGGCCGCGCTCGTCGCCCTTGGCCGGGGGATTTCCCGGGATGAGCACGCCGCGGGGGTGCGCGTCACCTCCGTCCTGCCCGGTCTGGTCGACACTCCGCTTGTCGACCGGCGACCCTCACCACCGCCGCCCGAGCTGCGGCGCTGGTGCCTCAAACCGGAGGATGTTGCGGCGGCCGTGCTCACCGCGGTTAGCCTTCCACCGCGGGCCCATATACCTGAGATGACTATCGTCGCCACGCGCCTGCAATCGATGGGCGGGACGCAGACTGGCTCTCCGAATCTTCCCGCAGGTCTTGACAACCGATCGCCGGAACGTTTTGACTAGAAGGAGACCGCCTATGTCTGAGCGAAGTTACCAGCCACTTGCTGGCAAGGTGGCCGTCGTCACCGGTGCGGCCCGCGGCATCGGTCGCGCGTACGCTATCCGACTCGCAGAGCTCGGTGCCGACGTCGCTGTCGTGGACCGTGATTTGCGCTCCTTCACCGAGGTGGCGGCCGAGGAAGAGGCTGCCGGCGGTAGGACAACTGATGAGCTCATTGTGGCGCTTGGACGCCGCACGGTGGGCCTCACAGCTGACGTCACAGACCCCGATAGTATCGGGGCCGCCATTAATGAGGTGGTCGCCGCGCTAGGACACCTCGAAATCGTCGTTTGCAACGCCGGGGGAGGCTCCGGGTCCATGACCGATTCTCTCCCGTCTCATGCCACCGCGCAGCACGTTGATACCGTTGTCCAGCGCAACCTCGTAGGCACGATTTCCACCTGCCGTGCGGCTGCTCGCCACATTCGCGGACAAGGCTGGGGACGGATCGTTACAGTGTCCTCCATGGCGGGGAACATGCCTTTCCGCGGCGGCGGCTACTCCATTTACGGTGCGGCTAAGGCTGGCATCGAAATGTACACCCGGTCGCTCGCCCAAGAGTTGGGCCCCGACGGCATCACCGTGAACTGCCTTGCACCGGGGTACATCGCCACCGGACGCCTCTCGGTAATGTTCGACAACCTCGGTTCGGACGATCTGCTTGAGTCAGTCGCCCTGCGCCGTTTCGGTACCCCGGACGACTGCGCCGGTGCCCTGGAGTTCCTCGTTACCGACCTGGGCGCATATGTTACTGGAACCGTTATCCCTGTTGACGGTGGCTCTATGACCTGAGTCCTCGTACCTGTTCCACGGGCAAGGTGAACGGCCCTTATGTCAACTTTCACCCTTCCGACCTCGCAGATATTGCTAGCCCCGTCGGATTTACACAACGAATGCGCCCGCAGTGCCGAATTGGAGAAGATTCGATGAGTACAGCAACCAAAGCCCGGCCAACGGACGAGGAGCTCGTCCGGCTCGCTCAGCGCGGACGATGGCTCGTCCTGAGCACAGTATCCCGGAAGAAGGCTGGCCACATCGGTGGACCATTGTCTGCGATGGACATGCTCGTCACGCTGTACTTCGACATCCTGCGCCGCGACCCTAGTCGGCCCGATGACCCAGACAGGGACCGATTCATCCTCTCCAAGGGCCACAATGCGATAGCCCTATACACCGTCATGGCGCTGCGCGGTTACCTGCCCGTCGAGGAGCTCGACACCTTCGACCAAGGTGACTCGCGACTCCAAGGCCATCCCGACCTCTTGCGGTTGCCGGGCTTGGACGCCTCGACGGGCTCGCTCGGGCAGGGACTCGCGGTCGGAGCCGGTATGGCTCTCGAGGCTCGCCGCCGAGGCAGGGACTTTACGACGTTCGTCATGCTCGGTGATGGCGAGCATCAGGAGGGCATGGTGTGGGAGTCCGTGGCGTGCGCGAGCCGCTACCGACTGGACAACCTCGTAGCGATCATCGACCGCAATGGCCTTCAGCAGTACGGGTGGGAGCACGACGGCGGGGCGGATTCCCGCTTCGACCGGCTCGACCCGTGGGCGGGTGTGGACCTGTGCGCCGTTTACCGGGGATTCGGTTGGAACGTCGTCGAGGTCGACGGACATGACATCCCTGCGCTACGCGGGGTATTTTCTGCTGCCAAGGAACGTCGCGGGAGCAACGGTCGTCCGACTGTCGTCATGGCAACGACGAACAAGGGCCGCGGCGTGTCCTTCACCGAAGGCCAGTACAAATGGCATAACGGGGTAGCGACCGATGAGCAGCTTGCCCAGGCACACGTCGATCTCGGCATGGACAGGGTGGAAGCGCGATGACTTCGCAACGTGAGGCATGGGTGGCTGAGCTCATTGAATTAGCCGGGCGTGACGACCGGGTCCTCGTACTGGACGGTGATCTCGGGACTTCAACCAAGGCGTCGGACTTTGCCGCAATTCATCCCGGGCAGTTCTTGCAGATGGGCATCGCCGAGCAGAACCTTGTTGGCATCGCGGCCGGTATGGCGTCGCTTGGTGCGGTCCCGTGGGTGGCGACGTTCGGTGTATTCCTGACCCAGCGAGCGTTGGACCAGGTGCGGATGCTCGTCGCCCAGACGGGGGCGAACGTCAAGTTCGCGGGTCATTACACCGGCTTGCTCAATGGGGGGTCGGGCAAGACCCACCAAGACATCGAGGACCTCGCTATCCTCCGGGCGATGCCGGGAATGACTGTGATCGTCCCGGCTGACGGCGCTGAAACCCGCGCCGCCGTGCGCTGGGCCGCCGAGCACACCGGCCCGGTCTATCTGCGACTCGCACGGGATTCGGAGAAAGAAGTGGACACCGGAGGGGTTTTGCAACCCGACCATCTGGTTGAGTTGCGTCATGGGAAGGACGTCACGGTTATCTCCACGGGTGTGCAGACGGCGCGTACGGTGGCTGCCCTGGATCTGCTGGCTGACCGCGGGGTGTCCGCTCGGCATCTGCACGCTGCCTTCCTGAAACCGCTCTCGGAGCGAACCGTGGTTGACGCCGTTGGTGAGGCGACCGAAGTGGTCACTGTGGAAGAGCACTCGGTGCGCGGGGGCCTCGGTGGCCTCGTGGCCGAGGCGATCGCTTCCACTGGTCGACCGATACGTGTTACCAGGGTAGGACTTGCGGACACCTGGTCGGAATCCGCGCCGAACGACTTCCTCCTCGACCGTTATGGCCTCTCGCCGGAACGGGTGGCCGAGAGGATCCAGGCGGCTGTCGGCTCCCCGCTCGGGGCGGCGACATGATCGCAGTCATGAAGACGGCAAGCGGTGAGGTCACGCTCACCCACCGTGCCGCTCCGGAGGTGGGGGCAGGGCAGGTACGCCTAGAGGTCAGCGCCACCGGCGTCTGCGGGACGGATCTGCACATCGCGGCCGACGAGTATGCCTCGGAGCCGCCGGTGACGATGGGGCACGAGATTTCCGGCATGGTGGTTGAGGTCGGGCAAGGCGGCGATCCGTCATGGCTCGGGCAGCGCGTTGTCTGCGAGACTTACTTTTCCACGTGCGAGGTCTGTCAGATGTGCCGAGCGGGCAGGCGTAACCTCTGCGCCTCACGCCGCTCACTGGGTTCATTTGAGGACGGCGGGTTTGCGGCGTCCGTAGTCGTGCCAGCCCTGAACTTGCACGTCGTTCCGGACCACGTCGCCAGCGAAGATGCAGTGCTCTTCGAACCGCTCGCGTGTGTAGCTCAGTGTCTCCTCGATCCAAGTCGTGTCGAGGCCGGAGAGCGCGCCCTCGTTATTGGCCCGGGGGTCATGGGGTTGCTCAGCATCCAGGTGGCTCTCGTTGCCGGTGCGGAAGTGGCCTGTCTCGGGCTGGCGTCCGACACACGACGGTTAGCCGTTGCAGAACGCATGGGGGCAGCCATTGTTACGGAAGCGGAGTCGGAGGCATATGACGTGGTGATTGAGTGTTCCGGCGCCCCCGCCGGGATCTCGGCTGCCTTCCGGGCAGTACGACGCGGGGGTCGCTACGTCCAGGTAGGCATTAGTGGACGAGAAGTCACAATTCCGTTTGATTCGGTGCTGTACAAGGAGTTGGAAGTTTCGTCAGGATTCGCTTCGACCCCCGGTTCCTGGCGGCGTGCCCTCGATCTCGTTAGTCGCCGACAAATCAACCTTTCAGGACTTGTCACGCACACGTTGCCCCTAGAGCGATGGGAGGAAGCCTTCGCGCTCGTCGGCTCAGCCGATGCCATCAAGGTGGCGTTGTCTCCGTAGCAGATCGATGACCCGCCCGCCGGATTCACACTACGTCGAAGCTCGGTTACCGGCGGCCCCCCTTCAGCTCACCCGATCCGGGCACATCGTCATCGGCGTCGACACGCACAAACACATCCACGTCGCCGCAGCGCTGGATTCCATCGGTGGAATCATAGCCACCATAACCGTCGCTACAGATTCGGACGGGTTCAAACAGCTTCTCGAGTGGGCGGCCACGTTCGGGCAGATCATCGCGTTCGGCATCGAAGGCACCGGCTCCTACAGGGCTGGCCTGACCTCCTTCGTCCGACGCGCCGGTCATCGTGTCATCGAGGTCAATCGGCCGGATCGGCGGATGCGGCGCCTAGTTGTTCTTCCCACTGACGTTGTGAACGCGGTTGATAGGTGACTTGCCGCCGATGCCGGTATGGGGTCTGTGGTGATTGTAGCTATGGATCCAGTCCTGGTAGGTGGCAGCACGCGCGTGGTCTGAGCTGTAGTGGTGGGCGCAGGCCCACTCGAAGGCCAGGGTGCGGTGGAAGCGTTCGATTTTGCCGTTCGTCTGCGGCCGGTAGGGCCGTGTGAACTTGTGGGTCGCTTCGCCAAGCGCGGCGTCGAAAGCGCCGGAGCGGTAGCAGGCGCCGTTATCGCTGAGCACGCGCAGCACAGTGACGCCCAGCGACCGGTAGAACGCGTTTGCGCGCTCCCAGAATCCTGCGGCGGTCGCACCCTTCTCGTCTGTCAGGATCTCCGAGTAGACCACGCGGGAGTGGTCATCGATCGCTGAGTGCAGGAACGAGTACCCGGTCGGGCTGGACTTCTTTTGGTTCTTTCTGCCGGCTGCCTTACCCAGGGTGCGCCAACCACCGCCGTCGGGAATGCGGCCAAGTTTCTTCACGTCCACATGGACCAGATCGCCCGGGTTCGGGTGTTCGTAGCGGACCGCTTTCGGTTTGCGCACCGTCAGCCCGGTGTTCAGATCCACATGGCCCAGCAACGGCACCCGGGACCGGTTGAGCACCTTCGAGACCGTCGACCGCGGCAGGCGCAGGTGGTAACCGATCCGGTGCGGTCCCCGCCGTCTGGTGAAGCGCAGCGCGATGATCCGCCGCTCAGCGCGCCTGGCTGTCTGGGTCGGCGACCGGTGCGGTTTGGATGAGCGGTCGGCCAGGCCCGCCACACCGTCCACTCGGTAACGGCGCACCCATTTGGACACCGTGGCCCGGGAGACCTGCAAGCGTTCAGCGACGCGAGCCTGCACCCACCCGTCCTCGACGACCAGTGCGACGAGCTTGCGGCGCCCCGCCGGTGTCAAGGGCGCATTGAGGTGAGTAACGTAAGACATGAGGGCCTCCGTGGCATCGAATGAGTGTCGTAACCCACATCGATACCGGAGGTCCTCACCTTTTCAGCTCACGCCACGCAAACAACCTCCGTGGGAAGAACACCTAGTCGGCAAGTCTGACACCCTCGATGCTGAGAACGCCGCCCGAGCCGTCCTGGCCGGCTTCGCAACAGCGGAACCCAAGACTGCAGATGGCACCGTGGAGATGATCCGGCAGCTGAAAGTCGCCCACGATACCGGGGTCAAAGTCCGCTCCGCGGCGATGATCACCCTGAAAGCGATGCTTATCCACGCCCCGGAACAGCTCCGCCACGACATGGCGAACAAAACCCAGATCATGCTCGCCCGGCACCTCGCAGCCCTGCGCCCGACCACACTGCAAACCCCCGACGACAGCATCCGGCACACACTCAGATCGTTGGCACGCCGCTGGCAATATCTCTACGCCGAGGCCACAGAACTCGAGGCCATGATCAAAGACCTCGTCACACGCACCGCGCCGCAGCTGGTCGAACCCTTCGGCATCGGTGTCGACACGGCCGCTGAGATCCTCATTGGCGTCGGCGACAACCCCGAACGCATCCGATCCGAGGCAGCACTGGCGAAACTCGCTGGCATCAGCCCCCTCCCCGCGTCCTCGGGGATGACCAGCGGTCGGCAACGTATCAACCACGGCGGCCACCGGCAACTGAACGCCGCCATCTACCACACCGTCATCGTCAGGATACGATTCCACCAACCCACCATCGACTACGTCGCCAGGCGCACCGCCCAAGGACTCAGCAAACGCGACATCATCCGCTGCCTCAAACGATACGTCATCCGCGAGGTCTACCACCTCGTCGTCCCAGCAAAAAACGTGCCCCAAATCACCAGTTGACAACTATAGGAGCATCAATGCGGTCGCTGAATCATTCTTCGCGACGCTGAAGAACGAGATGTACTACCAGACAGTGTTCGCGACCAGAGCCCAGGCCAGGACCGCGGTTGCCGAGTACATCGAGGTGTATTACAACCGGAAACGGCTGCACTCAACCCTCGGCTACCTCACACCCCTCGAAGCCCACCGGGCCGCACACCGAAACCAAGCCGACGAAACCCTCGCGGCCTAAGAAAAGAAAGAACCCACGTCCAAGAAACTTGACACACTCCAATACTTGCCGACGAGGCGGGATAGTTCTTTGTTGTCTGCGGCCTCGACGAGTTCGTTGACCAGCGCCGCGGTGGTGATATAGCGCACGCGGCGGCCTTGTTCGGCGGCGGCAGTGCCCAAGCCGATGAGTAGATGCGTTTTGCCGGTCCCGGAATCGCCGAGCAGCACGAGGGGTTCACCGGCATCGATCCAGGAACCGCCGGCCAGTTGCGTCATCGTTGCCGGAGGAAGATCCGGTATCTGGGTCAGGTCGAGGTCCTCGAGCCGTTTGGACCGTGGGAACTTGGCTTCCTTGACCCGCCGATCTCGCCGCCGGTCCTCACGCTCGTCGCATTCAAAGGTCAGTACCTCGGCCAGGTAACCCTGATGGCTCAGCCGGGCCCGTGCCGCTTCCTCGGCCATGGACGCGGCGATCTTCGCCGTCCCGGAGAGGTAGAGCGTCTTGCACGCGGCACTGATCGCTGCCGCCGCGGCGGCTTCGCTCATAGCCGCCAGCGACGGACGCGCTCCTGCCGGGCTCACCGGGCACCTACCAGCAGCTGATCGTATCCGGCCAATGATGTTGCTTGGCGTTCGGGAAGATGCATCATCCTGTCCGTGAGCTCGTCCGGCAAACGAGTGAGCGTGGGCGGGAAGGCCGCGTTCGCGCGGGCGGCGATCGCCAGATGGTCGGGGTCATAATCGGCGGCGGCAATCGCTGCTTCCATGGCTGCGATCATCGGCCCAGCTGGCAGGGTTCGGGCCAGCAGCAGCACCCCGATCAGTGCCCGCGTCCCGGCGCCGTCACCGAGCTGGTGCCGGGCCTTGTCCCAGACCCGTTGATGGGCGTCGGTGAAAGTGCCACTGGCACGGGCAGCGACCAGGGCCGTGGCCCCGGCCATTGCACCGGGTTTGCGGGTGAGGACCTCCAGGTAATGATCGAGCTCGAGCACATGCGCGTACTTATGCACGGCACGCACGTGTTCGGCGATCCTCTTCCCCTCGGCGAACACCTCGATCACGCTCGCGCCGACCCGAACGCTGACCCGTCGGCCCGCGTAGGAGACTGGCACGGAGTAGTAGCATTGCCGGACACACACCTCAGCCTTGTGGTTGGCCTTGACCGAAACAGTGGGGCCGGCCTCGAAAACGTCCGATGGCAGCCCCAACAGTTCCGGTGCTTCCGCCGCGGCCGCCGCCCCGACGGTGACCGGGCGGGAGGAGATCACCCGGTGCTCATCCTTCTCCTCGCAGGCAGCCATGTACTCGTTCAGATCTGCCAGGGTGTCGAACTCGGGCACCGGGGTGAGCCAGCGGCGGCGGAATCGGCCGACTTCGCCCTCGACACCGCCTTTCTCGTGGGCTCCCTCGATGCCTGGGATACAGAAGAAGGAATCGAAACCGTAGTGAGATCTCATGGCAATGAATCGCGGGTTTTCCACCCTTTCCCGCCCCAACGCGACCCGGATGACTGCCGGGGTCAAGTTGTCGTAACGGATCATTTTCGACGGGATCCCGCCGAGACGTTCGAAGGCAACGTTGTGCCCATCCAGAAACGACTCCTGCGTCTGGTTCGCATAGGCCACGTGCACGGCCTTGCCTGAGTGCGACAGGCGCAGCACGAACATGAACAGCTTCACCATGATCCCGCCGATCAGGGCCTGGAACTCACCGAAATCGACCTCGGCCTCGGCCCCGGGAGCATGAGTTTGCGGGACCGCGACATTGACCGGCGTGCCGATCAGCTCCCGCCGGATCTTCGCCACAGCATGAGTGACGGTGGACTCTGCCACGGTCGCGCCGTGCTCGTCGACCAGTCGTTGCCAGACCCGCCTGGCCGTGTGACGTTGCTTGCGCGGCGCGTCCAGGTCAGCGACCAGCCATGCCCTGATGATTTCCAGCCACGGCCCGACAGCCGGGGCCACCCTCACGGGCGCCTTCCGCGGCGGGGGTGTCGAGTCCGCCAACGCGGCACGCACGGTGCGCCGATGCACGCCGTGGACCCGGGCCAGCTCTCTAACGGACACATCTTTTTCTCTCGTATCACGACGGATACGCTCGAATTGCTTCACTCTCGATCTCTCTTTCAAACCCGTTCCCGTTCTCTTCGTCTTGGCCGACGAAATGAACGCTACGGGTGGGTCGAGGGTGGGGCCATTTCAGGCGACTAAAAGCCTCAAAGGTGGGGCCACTTCAGAGTGCCATACCCAATCGACATCGTAAATGTCACGCTGACCATCATCATGACCCTGCATTACCCCAGTCTTAACCACCCCAGAGTAGGCACCGCAAGGCGCGCCTTAAAACCCAAAATCGGTGCCAAATTTCCCCAAATCACACCCAAAGATTGAGCAGCGGTTTCCTGGCGCCAGCCACCGTTCCACTTCTGGCCAGACCCCGCTCTTCACTGTGCAGGTTGCGCCCGTCGAGTTTCCAGGCGACGATGGTGTCGCTGTCGAACTTCAGTCGCGGGCGAGCTTCAGCAGGGTGTCGAGCAGCACGTTCGCGCCGTTCTCTACGTCGATCCAGGCCGTGTTTTCCTCGGGGCAGTGGCTGCGTCCATCGATGCTCGGCACGAAGATCATGCCTGTCGGTGCCAGCTGCGCCATGTTCTGCGAGTCATGCCCGGCCCCGGACGGCAGCGAGCTGTACGACAACTCGCGCGCGGCGGCGGCGGCGGCGATGGTCGCCTGGATGCCGGCGTCGAGCCGAACCGGCGGTATCGTGACCTCAAAATCGAACTCCGCTTCCACCCCGTAGCTCAGCGCGATCTCCCGGGCCACATCCACGATGGTCGCCTGCAGGGCGTCCACCCGGTCCGTTTCCGCTTCCCGGAAATCCACCGTAACCCGGGCCAGCCCGGGGATCACGTTGGTGCTTCCCGGCTCGACCGTCACGATTCCCGAGGTGACCACGGCCCGCTCGCTGACGCTTGAGGCCACTTCGGGCAGCGCCACGAGCAGCGCGCCGGCGGCGGTCAGGGCGTTGCGGCGCCGGTCCATCGGGGTAGTCCCGGCATGGTCGGCCCGGCCCCGAAACGAGACCACGCCACCGCCGAACGCCACGATACCGGTGACCACGCCGATGTCATGCCCAAGCTGCTCGAGCGTCGGTCCCTGCTCGATGTGCAACTCCACCGTGGCGTGCAGCGTGGCCGGGTCGAGCTTGGTCGCCGCGGCCGCATCGAGGTCGCCGCCGGCTGCCGCGAAGGTGTCGGCGAACCGGTCGCCGTCTCGACCGGTGAGCGCCTCCAGCTCGGTACGGGAGAATCCTCGTGCGAGGGCGCTCGACCCGAACAGGTGGGCGTAATTGCCCTCTTCATCGGTGTACATGACCGCACGCACCGGGCGGTCCAGGGCCGAGCGTTCCTCCTGGATGCGGCGCAGGCATTCCAGCGCAGCGAGCACACCGAGTGCTCCGTCGAAGGCGCCCCCGTTTGGCACGGTGTCGATGTGCGATCCGGACCACACGGCGGGCCGGGCCGCGGTCCGAGCATCATAGTCGGGCGACACGACGAGGTTGCCGAAGCCGTCCGCTTCCACGCTGAGACCAGCCTCGGCGCAACGCCCGAGCAACCATGCGCCGGCCTCGCCATCCGCTGCCGAGAAGGAAGTACGATTCAGGCCGCCGTCCGGCCCGCGACCGATGCGGCCGAGGGCTTTGAGATCCGCGACCAGTCGGGGTCCGTTTACCGAGAGTCGGGCTGTCGCAGCGCTCATGCTGCGCCGCCCGGCGTGCCGACCCGCGACAGGATGGCGGTGAGGGCGGCGGTGAGCCCGGCCGCCAGGGCCGGCTCAGAGTCGGGGGCGAAGTGCGGGGAGTGGTTGCCGGCGACCGATTCGGTGGCGTCGATGGTCTGCTGGGAGTAGCCGCCGAACATCCAGTACACCGAGGGCACGCCAATGGCCTCGGCCAGCAGCCCGAAGTCCTCACTGCCCATCACCGGCGGCACCTCGATCACGCAGTTCGCGCCGAGGGTGCCGCCAAACTCGGTGATCAGCTGCTGGGTCGCCGCTGGGTCGTTGTAGCAGCGGGGGAAGGTGGAGAGGACCTCGATCACCGGTTCGGGGGCACCGGATGCCTGTGCCTCGGCCGCGATGATGCGGCGCAGCGAGTCCAGTACGCGGGTGCGCACCTCGACGTCAAAGGTGCGCACGTTGACGGTGAACTCGGCCGTGGCGGGGATGATGTTCTCCTTGAGACCGCAGTGAAAGGTGCCGACCGTGACCACGGCGGCCTTCATCGGGTGCACCTCTCGCGACACGATGGTCTGCAGGCGCACCACCATGTGAGCGCCGAGCACGATCGCGTCGATCGACTGGTCGGGCTGGGAACCGTGGGCTTGGCGGCCGTGCACGGTCACCTTCCAGGAATCGGCCATGGCCATCGCCACGCCGCTGCTGATATCGACGGTGCCGACGAGACCAGGCCATACGTGCTGGCCGTAGACAACCTCGGGGCGTGGGGCGCGGTCCCACAGTCCGTCGGCGAGCATGGCCACCGCTCCCGCCCCGGTCTCCTCCCCGGGCTGGAAGATGAACACCACGGTGCCCGCCCAGGCGGACCGGTGGGTGACGAGGTGCTCGGCCAGTGTGAGTGCGACTGTCATGTGCGTGTCGTGCCCGCACCCGTGCATCGCGGGCACGTCGGTGCCGTCGGCCAGGGTGCCGCGGGCGGTGCTCGCGTAGTCGAGTCCGGTCTCCTCCTGGATCGGCAGGCCGTCGGTGTCGGCGCGGTAGGCGACCGTCGGACCGGCGCCGTTGCGCAGGATGCCGACGACGCCGGTGCCACCGCAGCGGAAGGTCTCGAGCCCGAGGTCGTCGAGGCGCCGGGTGAGGAACGCGCAGGTCTCGGTCTCCTGCATCGACAGTTCCGGATGCGCGTGGAGGTGACGGTAGAGCTCCTGCATCGTGCGGGTCGTGGTGTCATCGGTCGGGGGCAGGGTAACGGTCATGAGATCTCTTTCGTGGAGTTGGAGCGGTGCTTGCTGCGCAGGAACCAGGCCAGCACGACGGTGGTGACGACGGTGATTCCGGTGGCGAGGTTCGCGATGGTGGGGACGGCGGGCACGAGCACGAAGAAGACGAACGCGGCTGTGCTGATGGCGATGAGCGTGACGCGGGGTTGTTTCAATGACACTACGAGCTGCACGATGACCGCGCCGATGATGCTGGGGAAGATGTAGAGGCGCGCGACGTCGGTGACGTCGGCTGGCACGATGTTGACCAGCCAGGTGCCGAGTAGGCCGACGAACACCAGCATGAAGAACACGTGCACCATCGCGGCGCCGCAGATGGCCATCAGGGCCGAGAATTCGCCGCGCTTGGTGCCGGCCTTGGCGCCGATGGCCGCCTGGGCGACCAGTGCGGAGGGGAGTAGCTTGTTGGCGATGTTGCCGATCATGAACGCCTGGTACATCGCCGCCGGACCGAGGATCGGGTAGTAGGTGATCGGTTCGACCACCCATAGCACCGAGAACACCGCGGCAACGGCCAGGAAAGCGATCCAGACCTGTGTCTGAGTGATGCCGAGGTCGGCGAACAGCACTAGGTAGAGCGGCACGGCGAGCGATATGATCAGTGCGGCGATCATGGTGAGCCGACCCCAGCGGGTCGTTGTGCGGTCGAAGGCCGCCAAATCGGCGGACGGCGTAGAGGGAACTGTTGTGGAGGACATGCTGGCCTTTCTCGAGGTCGGGGTCAGGCGACCGGCGCGAGGCCGGTGGTGTCGGCGGTGTAGGCGACGATGAGGCCGATCACGATGGAGAAGCCGAGCCCCCATTCGCGCAGCCAGCCCAAGTTGAAGCGGCGTGCCACGAATAGGCACGCCCCCATCACCGCGGCCGAGGTGAGGACGGTCAGGATGTGCACGGGGGTTTTGCCGAGTTCGCCGATGCCGAGGCTCGCGAACGCTCCGAGGAGCGCGGCGGCGGGGAGGATGGCCATCAGGGCGGGGTTCACGCTGCGCAGCCGAGAGTCGCCGCGTTTGAGCAGCGGGGTCAGCACGAGGGTGGCGATCATCCACATGGCGCCGGAGAGGCTCATCGCCATGAATGCGACGGCGAACACGCTCTGGGTGTAGCTCGCATCGCCAAGAGCTGCTCCCATGGTGGTGGCGGCGATACTGGCCGAGGCAGTCTCGGTGGCAGCCGACCCGACCAGGCCCACGCGCACCAGCACGGCCGGGGTTCCGAACAGGCTGAGCAAGGCCACACTGACGAGCACCACCGCCAGGGAGGGCCCAATGGCGGCCACGGCGCCGGCGCGGAACGAGGTCTTCAGTTCGGCCGAGCTGATGCCGGCCGCCGGCGCGGCGATCCGAGCCGCACGTATGTACACGACCGTTTGCAGGATGATGGCGGCGAACACACCGACGGCGAATACCCACAAGATCGGCAGGTTGGCGATAGCAAGGATGTCGGTTGAGCCGGGGTCACCGGGCAGGGACGTGATCATAAGTGCTCCAGTTCTGGAATGCGGGTAGGGCAGTGCGTGATGATAGGTTCGGCGCTAGGGGAATTCTTGTGTTCCCGCAGGATCGGCGTACGGGCAAGGGTGGATCATGCAGCTACTGGATCCCCTAGAGCGGCGGATCGCGGCCGCGCTGCAGTTCGACGGGCGCAGTTCTTGGAGCCGGATCGCCGACGTGCTCGGCGAGCCGGAGCGCACCGTCGCCCGCCGGGGCAGTGAACTGCTCGAAGCCCGGCTGGTGCAGGTGGCCGGGCTCCGACCACAATCCACCTCGGTGATCATCCGCGTGCAGACCGCGCCGGGCACCACCCGCGCGACCGCAAGCGCACTGGCGCAGCGTCGGGATTCGACCTTCTCGTACACGATGACCGGCGGCGTGGACTGCGTCGTCGAAGTGCTGACTGAGGCCGAGCTGATGCCGGCGCTGCTCACGGACGAGATACCAGGCACGGTCGGCCTGATGCGCGCCGTCGGCTACCCCGTGATGCGCTACTTCCGCACCATCCGCGGCTGGCAGCCCGACCTGCTGACGGAAGTCGAAGCGGATGCCTTGCGGGCCGGTGTCACGACAGACACGTGGAGCCTGCAGGAGCCGCAGCGGCTCAGCCGGGTCGACAACGAGATCGTGGAGGCGCTCTGCCAGGACGGGCGGGTGTCCTGCGAACGGCTGGCCCGCCTGACCGGGGTGTCCAACGCCACGGCCCGCCGCCGCATGGACTGGCTGCTGCAGAACAACCATGTCTACATTCGAGCGGTCGTCGAGCCAGCGAGCGTCGGCCTTCCCGTCGAGGCATTCCTGTGGATCCGCAGCGACCCGAAGAACGTCGAAGCGGCCGGCCGCGAGCTCGCGGCCTCGCCGCTGGTGCGTTACGCGGCCGCAGTCGCCGGCGACTACCAGATCGTCGCGAATGTCACCGCGAAAGACCAGGCCGACCTCTACGCCTGCGTGACCTCCGCGCCCTGGGTCGCCCACACCAAATCGATCGACGTTAGCCTGCTGCTCGGGGCGTTCAAACGGGGCGGACGGATACTGCAGCCCGCCCAGACCTGAACGCCTGCGACGCATCTCAGGCGCCTGCCACGCATACCGGGTGGCTTGTTCGAAACTGTAACCCACTCGCAGCAGCTCGACGTCCTGCCCGTGGTCCATGACCAGTTGCAGTCCGACCGGCAAATTGGACTCACTGAAGCCCGCGGGCACGCAAAGCGCAGGAAGCCCGGTCGCGGAAACGACGCAGGCGGAACGCATCCACTCGAGGTAGCTGTCGAACGGCACCCCGTCGATCTCGGTCGGATACCGCAGGGCGGCATCGAAGGGAAGCAGCTGGGCGGCCGGGCTCGCGAAGACGTCGTAGCGGGCGAAGAAGATGCGGGTCTTCTGCGCCAGCCGGGTGCGGGCCAACGCGGCCGAGACGACGTCGGCGCCAGTCAGAGCGAGGCCGCGCTCCACATTCCAGCGCACCTCGGGTTTGATCTTGTCACCGTGCCGGGCCACGAGATCGCCGTAGGACAGGGCAAAGTCGAACGCGCGCACCGTGCTGAACACCTCATCGGCGTCGCGCAGGTCGGGGGCCGCCTGCTCCACCGTCGCGCCGAGGTCTTCGAACACCTGCAGCTGCTGGTGCAGCACGCGCAGCACCTCTTTCTGCACCGGAATGCCCAGGCCGAAGTCGTCGGACCAGCCGATGACGAGCCCGGTGAGGTCGCGCTGCAGCGGTTCAAGAAACCGGCGTGCCGGCACCGGGCTGGGGTACGGCGTGGCAGCGTCTGGTCCAGCGAGCACCGACATGGCCAGGGCGATGTCGGTCACCTCCCGGGCCAGCGGACCGCTGCGAGCGAGCCAGCTCCAGGCGTTGCTACTCGGCTGCAGGGGGATCACACCGAGCGACGGCCGGAATCCCACCACATTGCAGAAGGAGGCGGGGATGCGCAGCGAGCCGCCCATGTCGCTGCCGTCGCTGATGGACTGGATGCGCGCGGCCAGGGCAGCGGCGGCCCCGCCGCTACTGCCGCCCGCGCTGAGAGCGGGGTCGTACGGGTTGGTGGTGGTCCCGAAGACCTCGTTGAAGGTGTGTGACCCGGCGGCGAACTCCGGCACGTTGGATTTACCGGTAGTGACGACGCCGGCGGCCTTGAACCGCTCGACGATCAGGTCGTCGTGGTCGGGCACGTGGTCGGCGAACAGCGGTGACCCGAAGGTGGTGCGCAGGCCGGCGGTGGAATGGGTGTCCTTGTGCGTCATTGGCACACCGTGCAAGGGAGGCAGGTTGTCGCCGCTCAGGGTGCGGGCGTCGGCGGCCACAGCGAGGTGGCGGGCCGCGTCACGGTCCTGGGTGACGATGGCGTTGATGCGCGGGTTGACGCGGTCGGTCTGATCGAAGTGCGCGTCGAGGGCTTCGCTGGCCGAGACCTCACGCCGACGTATGGCCAGCGCGAGAGCGGATGCTGACAGCTCGGTGATCTGGTCGGTCACGGTTCATCCCCTGCCTGGGCGGTAGACCGGATGTCCCCGGTGGGTAGAAGTTTCGTGGTCGGCAGGCGCGATGGCGAGCGGAGGCATGCGAAAGCATCCGTTTGAACGGTTGTAGCCACGATTCTGACCGGTTTCGTCAGGACGAGCGTGCCGCTTGGCCGATCTCGCGTCTCAACTCCGACGCATGGGCCCGTGTACATAAGTCTCAATCGACTGATCGGCAGCTGACGAGGTCCTGATTCGTCTTGACCCGGTTCTTGTGTTTCGGGCGTTGTTCAGTGTTCGGCCTCACCGCCGTGGTGTTCCACTATGGTTCCTGCGTCGCTTGCCAGCGATATGGGACCACCCTGTTGGCAGGAGCATGGACCACCTAACGTGAAAATAGAGTTTGGGTGGTGGCTTACCCAGCCATTTTGAGGGGTTCCAGGGTGATGGTGTAGCCGAGGGATTCGAGTTGGTGGATGGCTCGGGCTTGGGTGGGGCGGCGTTTGAGGAAGTAGTCCGGTCCCGGATCGGTATAAAGTGAATCGCCCTGGGTTCCGTTCCGTCTGATCCTTTTGGAGGATGGAACTATGACTAACCCTTATCCGATGGAGTTTCGTGAGCGTGCGTTGCGGAGGCTGGCTGAAGCTCGTGCCGATCACAGGTCCGATTTCGCTGCCGCTAGCCATGTCGCCGGCCGGCTCGGGGTGAATCCCGAGACGTTGCGGCTATGGAAGAAGCGCGCCGATATCGACGCCGGACGTGAGCCGGGGACGTCGTCAGAGGCGCAGTTTGAGATCAAACGGTTGAAGAAGCAGATCGCGGAGCTGGAGAAAGCGAACGAGATCCTGCGGTCAGCGAGCGTGTTTTTCGCCACCGAGCTCGGCC
>Ga0307486_1000398_pt1 | contig 40759 bp, 35 predicted proteins | sample CBIW02metaG_FD_203663 | JGI IMG/M metagenome (GOLD analysis project Ga0307486, IMG submission 203663) | Sea-ice brine microbial communities from Beaufort Sea near Barrow, Alaska, United States - CBIW 0.2 | ecosystem: Environmental > Aquatic > Marine > Coastal | place: USA: Alaska | collected... | reverse complement strand
CCGACGCCGACACTCCGCGCTCGGTTACCAACGGCCCAACGAAGTCCACTATGGTTATCAACAGCCAGCCCTGGCAGCGTAGAAGAAACCACTAATTCCGCTGTCCGAAATCCGCGCGGCAGCTCACCCCTCCTACTGGCGACAAGCGTTCGAGCGTCCTTAGCATCGTCGCGATAGCCCTGGCAGGGGTAGCACTGCTGCTGTCGTTCCTCGGCCCGCTCGCGTTTCTTTCGTGGTTCCTCGGTCTGCCCGCGTTCGTCGTGGGAATCATCGCGTTGGTACGCAAGGCAGGCAAGCGTGGCCTCGCGATCGCCGCGATCATCGTGAGTGTGCTCGCCTTCATCATTTCGATCATCGTGCTGTTCGTGTCGATTGCGAACGCGGTCGACGATGCGTTCGACGAGGTGGGCACGGGCGCAACCGTTAAGCAAGAAGCGACCGACCACGTAACTTCGGACGGTTCCGCGGCCATCTCAGATGAATCGGGTGACAACGCCGCGGCGGGCGCGCTCGACAGCCCGATCGCCGCAGGGGCAGTCTGGGAATACGACTCTTCGTGGTTTGGCGAAGACGCCACCGTGTGGGACGGCATAGTCTTGGGTGTGACTGAGGTGCCAGTGAATGAGTACAGCGCTGAGGAAGGCACGTGCTACGCGATCCTTGGGACTCTTATGCCTACCAGCCTCGCAGAAGGAGAGAGCTTCACCTCCTGGATCGACGCGCCGTCACTGGGCCTGATCGTCAACGGGACGGTCCAGGACGAGTTTGGCTTCTGTGACACCGATCAGGTCGAGGACGCAGGCTTCGGAAACCTGCTCGACGTCGAGGTGGGCCTGGGCACGGAATTCAAGTTCTATAGCGACGTGTTCGTGCCGGCGACAGTCACTGAAGCCCCGGATCTCGTCGCCATCGGCGACGCCTCCTCCGCGGAGGCGCTCTACGTCACCGCGACTCCCTACGAGCTGCCGTAACTCTGTTTGATGCTGATGGCGCTTCCCCCGTCGGGGAGGGGCCATCGTGCGTTGGGCGACCAACGACCGTCTCGCAGCCCGTGGCGCTGGTGCTAACGTCTGATCCATAGGCGAATCGTGCGCCCGTGAATCGGAGACCACCATGACCCTTCCCCCTGAGCCAACTGACCCCGCCTTCGCGGAGCCCTCGCATCGGGAGAGGCACCTTTGGGAGAACGAGCCAGTGTCGCAGGCCTCGAGCGCGCAGTCCAAGCGCGGCGCGCTACTGGTAGTCATCCTGGTGCTCTTGCTCGCCGGCCTGGTCTTTGCGGCCTTCAAGCTCGCTGGTCCGGTTCTGAGCACCCTCAACTTCTCTACCGACGCGGATTCCGTGGAGGCAGTGGGAACCTCATCGAGTGACGCCTATGTGCCAATGGACGAGAGCGGGATCCCCGGGGCGGCTGAATACCTCGTCGGTACCGACATCGAGGCCGGGACCTACCGACTGGCGGAGGAATATGTCGCCCAAGAACGTTGGGACGCCTGCACATACAGCCTGTATGCGGATGGCTTAGCGACTGATGAAAACTTTGTGGACAGCGACGTCTTTAGTGGAGGCCGTGGCGCGGTGACTATCGCGGACGGCCAGCTATGGACCACGTATGACTGCGCCGCGTGGGTGCTCGTTGACAAAGACTTGCTGTTCTTGTCACCGGACGACGGCGCAGAGGGCTTTGGCAACGGAGCTTGGCTGGTGGGTGAGGACATCCGGCCCGGCACCTACTCGATGGTCAACGCGTTCGATCCCGATGTGGAAAATGACTATTGCTACTACGGAGTCTCAGACGCCTGGAACGGTACTGAGGTGCCAACTCGCGAGGGCGATTTCACCGATGTTGCCGAGCAGTTCAGCGTGAGCCTCAAGACCGGGATGATGATGAACAGCGATAACTGCGGTCAGTGGGAGCGCGTCGCCGGTTAGGCTCTGGCCCCGACTTGGTTTAGTCGTCGTCAGACTTGCCTGACGCGAGACCCTCGGAGATCGCGTCCATGACGGACGAGTCGGCCAGCGTCGTGACGTCCCCCACCGGACGGTGCTCTGCCACGTCGCGCAACAGCCGGCGCATGATCTTGCCCGAGCGGGTCTTGGGGACCTCGCTGACCACCAGGATGGAACGCGGCTTGGCTAGCGAGCCGATCTCCTTGGTGACCTGCGCGCGCAGGGCAACGCCAACATCGTGCCCGGAGGCATCCGCACCCTCGGCATCGGAACGCACCACCACGAAGGCGACCACGGCTTGCCCGGTTGTCTCGTCCGATGCCCCCACCACGGCCGCTTCCGCGACCCACGGGTGGGACACGAGCGCATGCTCGATCTCCGTGGTCGAGAGGCGGTGGCCGGACACGTTCATCACGTCGTCCACGCGCCCCATCAGCCAGATGTCGCCGTCGGCATCGTTCTTGGCGCCATCGCCCGCGAAGTACATGCCGGGGAAGCGTGCCCAGTAGGTCTTCTCATACCGCGCGCGGTCGTTCCAGATGCCGCGCAGCATCGACGGCCAAGGCTCGGTGACCACGAGGTAGCCACCTTCCCCTGCCCCCACCGAGTCGCCGGCATCGTCCACCACGTCGACCGCGAACCCGGGCACCGCGCACTGAGCTGCGCCGGGCTTGGTCGTGGTGACTCCAGGCAGCGGAGAGATCATGATCGCGCCCGTCTCTGACTGCCACCACGTGTCCACCACCGGGCAGCGGTCGCCGCCGATGACGCGGCGGTACCACATCCAGGCCTCGGGGTTGATGGGTTCACCGACCGAGCCGAGCAACCGCAGCGAGGTGAGGTCATGCTTGGCTGGGATGGCCTCGCCCCACTTCATGAACGTGCGGATAGCGGTGGGCGCCGTGTAGAAAATTGAGACCTTGTACTTCTCAACGATTTCCCACCAGCGACCCTCGTGCGGGCAGTTTGGTACGCCCTCGTAAAGCACCTGGGTGGCGCCGTTGATCATCGGCCCGTAGACCACGTAGGAGTGGCCGGTGATCCAGCCCACGTCCGCTGTGCACCAATAGACGTCCGTCTCGGGCTTGAGGTCGAACACGGCTTTGTGCGTATAGGCGGCGCCGGTCAGGTAGCCGCCGGTCGTGTGGAATAGCCCCTTGGGGGTTCCCGTGGTGCCGGAGGTGTACATGATGAACAGGGGGTGCTCGGCCTCGACCATGACGGGTTCGTGGGTCTCGGCGGCGGTGCCCACCACGTCGTGCCACCACACGTCTGTTGCGTCGTTCCACGCAGTCTCTTGCTTGGTGCGCTGCACGGTGAGCACGTGCTTGACGGACGCGCAGGGGTCGGGGTGGTGGTCTCCAGCGGCGAGCGCCTCGTCCACGAGGGGCTTGAGTGCGAACGCAGCACCCCGGCGGAACCCTCCGTCTGCGGTAATGACCAGCGAGCACTCCGCATCGTCGATCCGCTGGCGCAGGCTCTCCGCGCTAAAGCCGCCAAACACGACCGAGTGAATAGCGCCGATGCGCGCGCAGGCGAGCATCGAGATGACGGCCTCGGGAATCTGGGGCAGGTAGATCGCCACGCGGTCGCCCTTGTTGACCCCGAGCGAGAGCAGCCCATTCGCGGCCTTAGAGACCTCGCGTTGCATGTCTGCGTACGTAAAGGTTTGGGTGTCGCCCGGCTCGCCCTCAAAGTAGAACGCGACGCGGTCGCCGCGACCCTCGCGCACATGGCGGTCCACGGCGTTGTCGCACGCGTTAAGAGTCCCGTCTGCGAACCAGCGGGCTACGGGAGCATCGGACCAGTCGAGGGTCTCGGTGAAGGGCTTGTCCCAGTGCAGTTCGCGGGCCTGTTCCGCCCAAAACGCGGGGCGGTCGGCCGCTGCGCGCTCATAGAGCTCGGCCTTCGCGTTTGCCTGCGAAGCGAAGTCGGGAGACGGCGGAAAGGAACGCGTCTCGGTGTGCAGGTTCTCTAAAGTGCGGGCTTCGTTGACCATTGCGTCAGCATAGTTTGTTAGGAATTTTTCCGTTAACTAGTGTTGAAAAATCGTCATGTGGTATGGCTGAAGGTAGCCGCGCTCACTCGGGGGTCGGACAATGTTGCCGTTCGCCGACATTCCGGAATGTTTGCGATGGTTGACATTCCGGAATGTCGGCGTAGGGTGACATTATGAACGGAATTCGAACAATCTCGTCGCTCGGCGCGACCATTCGCGGAGCGCGCAAAAGCAGTGGCCTCACACAGGCCGAACTTGCCGTACGTTCCGGCTTGAGCCGTGCCACCATCATCAAGATCGAGTCAGGCTCAAGGTACGACATCAGTAGCCTTATCGCCGCGATGAAGGCGCTTGGCCTAGAGATGTCGATCATTGCGGTCGAAGCGCCGCGCACATCATTCTTGGACGACACGGAAGAGCTATGAACGGGGCTAAATCGCTCGATGTCCGCCTCTATGGAGAACGCCTTGGCGTGGTTGAACAGGACGCAAAAGGCCGCGTGTCCTTCGCGTATGACACAGATGCAATGCGTGGCGACATGCGCATACCGCTCTCAATATCTATGCCGATGGGTACACCCACCTACTCGCCCTCGACCATCGTGCCCTTCCTGGAGGGGCTCCTGCCTGACAATCAGGATGTCCGAGAACAATGGGCAATCAAGTTTGGGGTTTCGCCACGCAACGCCTTTGCGCTGCTGGCCCACATTGGACGTGACTGCGCCGGCGCCGTGGAGTTCCTGCATGACGGGGAGCTTGATTTTGGCGGCGGGACGGTTCCGTTGAGCGATGCTGACATAGCAACACGTCTGCGCAACCTAGTAAAGGATCCGTCTGGATGGCTGGTTTCCGGCGAACGATGGTCACTCGCAGGTGCGCAAAGTAAGTTCACGCTCGTGCGTCGCAAGGATGGCAAATGGGCGGAAGCGGTGGGCTCCGAACCATCCACTCACATCGTCAAGCCAGGAATCTCAGATTACCGAGACCAAGCTTTAATTGAGCACGTGTCGATGCGCACGGCAGGATCGGTGGGACTACGTGTCGCGAAGACCGAGTACATGGATTTTGACGGAGCAACCGCACTGGTGGTGACGAGGTTTGACCGCAGACGTGCCCGCGACGGCTCGGTCGTCCGCGTCCACCAAGAGGACACGTGTCAGGCGCTAGCGGTGTACCCGAGACGGAAATACGAGGCGAGTAAGGGGCCGACGGCGGCTGACATTGCACGAGTACTGCGCGACAACTCCACGGACGGTGAGGGCGACGTCTGGGAATTCACTCAGGCCTTGGTCTACAACTATCTGATTGGCGCGCCCGACGCGCATGCCAAAAACTACTCGGTCATGCTCGCACCTGGGTTGACGCGCATTACTCCGCTGTACGATGTCGCATCGGCGCTGGCGTACGAGGCTAAGGGCGATTCGGAGATCGATCAGGCGGCAATGTCCATTGGCGGACGACGACGCTTTGGCACCGTGCACGGGCGGCACTGGGACCGGCTTGCCCGGCAGCTCAAGGTCGACCAAGCTCGACTCCGGGACGAGATCCAGCGTCAGGCCGAGATGATCCCGGCTGTGTTTGCTCACGAAATTGATCGAGATGACGCTACTGAACTGCGTGCCCGACTGATGCCCAAACTTGAACACCTGTGCGCGGCGACGGTTACCCAGCTTCGCGACTAGGTGAACGGTGCGTAGGAAACCTTGCCGTCGCTGATCTGGTGGTTGAGGTCACGGAGGCGGGCGACTAGGTGCTCGGCGTCCTGCGCACCGGACTTGGGCCAGCCGTATGCCGCGACGACTGCCTCATCCAGGGTCTTGTGGAGCTTCTTGAGGTCCTGGAAGCCACCGTCGTCCATCAGGTTGTAGAGCTTAGTGAGCCCCAGGTTGTGCTCCAGGCACAGTGCCGAGCGGCGCTCATACAGGGTCCTCGACGCCGATGCGATGGCTTCGCGCTGCGCCGAGGTCGGGTTGGGCCAAGGGAAGGTCGCGAAGACAGTGGTGGGCGTGTAGCGCAGGTCGCCCTTAAGGGTCGACGACTGAGCCCACGCCCAGGCGTCGTGTGCACGCGAGAGCAGGATGCCCATCGAGTAGTCGTCGTCGAACGCGAATACGTTGACGAGATTGCTAGGACTGGTGGAGGAATCTTGCCATGTGATCACGAGACGTTTGCCTTGCGCGCTGCCGGCGGCATAGCGTTCGAGCGGTGCCAAAGCCGATCGCATTGCTGTTCGAGGCTCACCGAATAGCCACCACTTCTCCCGGTAGACCTTTCGGTTCGATGTCTCTCGGACGGGTTTGACTGATGCGCGCACCTTGTCGAGTGCAAGTTTGTATCCGGCAGCGTCTTCAAGGGTACGGAGGCCGAAGTCGATGGTCCATCGAGAAGGTGTCTGGTCGGAACGAGTAGTGAGGTCCTCGCCAATAAGGTAGCGCGTCACGACATCGCTGTAGCGTGCATCTGACTTCACAAGCAGATCTTGTGCGTTGGATTCCGTGAGGAGGAACCCCTTCCCAATCGGAATCGGCCCCTGGAAGCACTTCCCCTTGTTTTGCGGCAGCAAGACTGGTACCCACGAGTCGTCGCCAGTCGCGGTCAGTGATGGGGTGATTCCTTCTACTGGTCTACCGTCGAGTTCAAAGGTCTCTACAAGTGGCTGCGGCTCCTTGACCCAGTTCACGATGCTCACGTGCACCTTCGCCTCGCCCGGCCACTTCTGGCTCGATACCGCATCGGTGATCACGCCGCCGTGGTCGACGACGTACTGCAGCGATGCGCCGCGCGCACGGTTCTGGCTGATCGAGTTGGTGCCGACAAGGCCCGCGCGCTGACCGGGTTCCAGAGCATCGTTCGCCTTGCGGAACCAATACACGCAGAGGTCCTTGATGCCCACGCCAAACTGCTTGCCGAGCCAGTCGAGGTAAGGCCCCCCAAGGTTTTCGCGAAGTAGTTGCGAGCCGAGGAACGGCGGGTTGCCCACGATGGCGTCGACCTTGGGCCACTCGGTTCGCAGCGCGTCCGCTGACCGCACGCCCGGCAGGCTCACCAACGGGAGCGGCGCCTCGGCCTCGCCGTACAGGTCCATGACCTGACGGTGGCCCATCCACAGCACCACGCGCGCGATCATCACGGCGACGTGCTCGATGTCCAGGCCGTGCATGTTGGTCAGCGGCACGTAGGGCAGGGGACCTGCGGGTGCTGGGGCGCCCGTGGTCTCGGAGAGCGACGTGATGCGCTGTTTAAGTTCATATTCGAGGGCGCGCAGCTCTCGGTACGAAACGTAGAGGAAGTTCCCACAGCCGCAGGCCGGGTCCAGCACTGTGAAGGCGCAGAGCTCGTCGAGTAGGTCGCGCGCCTCGGTCACGGTCTGGACTGCGCCGATGCGCTCGCGCCACGGTCGCACGATGGTGGGCGAGACGATCTTCATGATGTCCGCCTCGTGCGTGTAGTGCGCGCCTAGCGCGCTGCGCCGCGTCTCGCCGAGCACTCCCTCCAGCAGCGAGCCGAAGATGGTGGGGTTCACCTGTCGCCAGTCGAACTCCACTGCGAGCTTCAGGTGCTCCAGTTCTTCGCGAGTGAGCATCGGTGACTCGATCTCGGCGAACAGGTCACCATTGACGTACCGAGTCCCGGCGTACGCACCCGTGCGACCCTTGTCCGACTTCTTGTTGAGGAGGCCAAAGAAGTAGTCAAACTCGCGTGCGGAGTTGAGGTCCTTGTCCTGTAGCACTGTCTCTACCGCGTGCGAAAGGGGGAGCCCGTCAAGCAGACCCAGGTCCTCGGCGAACATGCACCACACCAGCTGCATAGTGAAGCGCTGAATCTCCTCGACCGGCGCCGCGCCGCGGTCCGCCATCGACGTGTACAGCTGGGCGACGTGCTCGGCGGCCTCGGCAGTGAGCTCGCGGCGCTGCTCGGTGAACACGGGCTCGACTTGTCCCTCTTGCAGGAACAGGAGCGCCTCGGCCTTGTCAGGAAGGTCCGCGAGCGAGATGCGCAGGCGCGGTTCCTTGGGGAACCGGCCCGGCTCCCAGATCTCGAACTCATGGAAGTTAGACAGCACCACAAAACGCGCAGCTGGAATGCCCTTGGCCGAGTCGGACGACTCCTGCCAGTAGCGAATGCGTTGCTCGGTAGCTTTCTCCAACGGAAGGCCAGGCTTTTTCATCTCAATGATGAGATTGCCTGGCCAGTGCAGGTCCATGAATCCTGCCGAAGACTTGAAGTCCTCGAACAGTGCACCCGCCTCGAAACGGTCGGTGCCATAGGAGGCGAACAGGTCGTTCAAGAAGGTTTGCGCCTCTGCGCGCTCGGAGCCCGAGTAGTCGGACCACTTCTTCACGAATGCGCGGAGCGCAGCCTCGATCTCTGCCCCACTACGCACGCGTGTATCCCCTCAGTCGTAATTTGCCTAGTTGTTCGTGGACACGGCCTAGAGGAGTCTGACGGCATCCCCCGCGTAGTAAGTGTCCTGCATAAGGCGCTTGTGCTGCTTTGACAATTCCTCGATCGCGGCTGTCAAGGCGAGCTCGACATTGTGGTCGCCGCCGGACTTTTTCACTCGCGCAAGACCCTTCTTGGCACGGGCGATGGTGTGCTCGAGGTTCAGAAGCACTGCGGAGACTTCGCCCATGGCGGCCTCGGACGCGTCGGAAGTGGCGTTCGGCACCGACGATGGCACGGCTGACGACATGACTACCTCCTCGAGAATTGCTGCCTGACCCCAAGACTAACGCCGCTCGCCAACGCCGACCGATCCGCGCGCCAAGAGTGTGGAGAACTGGCCCGGAGTGTTTCCTAAGTCAGCGAGTCGGACGAATGCGTGTCACGATGAGGGCATGGCTAATGCAGAAGGTTATGACTACAAGACCCGCTCCAACGGCGAGGTCGCTATCTTCCACCACGGCAAGATGTCAAAGATGATGCGCGGAGACGAGGCCAAGGCGTTCCTCAAGGCAGTCGAGGACACCGATGCGCAACAGGCCATGTCCGATGCCGTGGGCAACGACGGGCAGAATTCTCGTCCGGGTGGCGGCCCACAGTCCCCCGACGTCGCCATGGGTGGCAACGGGTCGGCACACGCTCCCACGGAGTTCCGCCGCAAGTCGGTCTAACACCGGCGGTTCGCACGTCGCCTAGCCGGTAGGTTTAACGACGTGAGTTCAACGACGGCCGCGACGGTGCCCGATGCGACGCCCCAGGGCGAGGCAGGCGGCCCGCTTACGCCAGTGTCTACGGCGGACGCCACGGCGCGCCACCGAATCTCAGGTGCGGATGGCTTGCGCGCGATTGCTGCGCTGTGGGTTGTTCTCAGCCATGTCTACCAGCGGCTGACCCTCGCCAACCTTCCCGACTGGTTGCTCGACTTCAAGCTCGTGATGATGAAGGGCGCTTTTGGCGTCTCCATCTTCTTTGTCCTGTCCGGGATGCTGCTGAGTTTTCCGTTCTGGAATGCCTACATTCGCGGCGAGCCGATGCCGAGGCTGGGCCACTACGCGCGCCGCCGCTTCGCGCGCATCGCCCCGGGCTTCTACGCGAGCCTCGTGGTGAGCTTTGTGGTGGGCCTCTACCTGGTCCCCGATACGCCGTATGCGCTCTGGCGCCTGGTGTCCGGCTTCACGTTTACGTCGGGCGTGTCCTGGATCACGTTCTTCCCGGTTGAGGTCAATGGGCCACTGTGGTCGATCGGTTTCGAGGCCGTCAGTTACGTGCTGTTGCCGCTTGCCATGGTCGGGATGTTCTTCTTAGGCCGCCGCGGCTGGCGGGGAAAGCGCATCGGCCTCGGGTATTGGGTGGTCGTTCTTGGCCTGGTCGTGGGCGTGAATCAGTGGATTGTTACTCACGTCACCTCCGATCCCGACTACCGCGGCTGGGACAAGGGCAATATTGGCGGGGCTGCGCAGGGGTGGCCGGACTACAATCCCGTGGCTCTCTTTGCGCACTTCGTGATCGGCATCATGGTTGCCGCTGTGATGGTGATGTGGAGGCACCGCTATGGGATGTTGCGCACCTGGTGGTGGGACGTTGTCGCGCTGATGGGTCTGGGCGCAGCGTTCTGGCTGGTCTGGGTGAATCGCATGCCTGCGGAACCCGATCACACTGCGAACTTCCAGCATCAGCCCTACCTCTGGCCGTGGTTTGCCATCGCGATCGGCGTGTCGCTCGTAGGGCTCTCTCACTCGAGGTTTGTGCACCGGGTGATCGACAATCCCTTCGCCCGGTACACCGCGACTGTGAGTTTCGGCATCTACATCTGGCACTATCTAATTTTGCACCTGGTGAGCTACCTCACGAATGGCGCCTTCGAATACGGCGGCATTCTTAACCCCGTCAAGCACACGTGGCTCGCCATCGCGGTACTGCTGATGTCGTACGCGGTGGCGGCGGCAAGCTGGCGGCTGATCGAGCGCCCGGTGCTGCGTTCCAGGTGGGCCACCAAGCCGGCCAAGCCGCGCAGTTAGTTTCGCGCGGAACCTGGACTAGTCGACTGTGACGGAGTAGGCCTCGGAAACTCCCTGGTCGGGTTCGCCAGCCACCACATAGTCAATCGGCACGTCTCGCCGCAGCAGGTCGAGCAGGGTTTCAGTGGGCACGTAGCACTGGCGTTCTGTAGCGGTCTCAGACGACCCGTCCGTGCTTTCGCAGTATTGCTGCACGTCTGGCTCGTCCGCGAGCGGTGAGTAACCGACGGTGTACTGCAACGTTGCCAGGCCGGAGATTCCTTCTTCCGTCAGCGCGCGTGCGATCGCTGCGGGCTCACCCACGATGACCGGCGACAACATGTAGAGCTTGTACTCGCCTGCGGGGAGGTCCTTGTGCTCCGCGTCGAACGCGTCAGACTCTGCCTGCACCTCAGCGATCTCCGGGTCGGTCGCAATGGCCCAGTCGATGTCTTCCCAGATGGCGCTGCGGACATCGGACACGTCGCAGAAGTCAGCGCCTGTCATGCTCACGTTGCCTTCGGTCAGCATCGTGTCGTTTGGCTTTGCCGCGTAGTACTCGGGCACGAACTCGGCTCCCCAGTCGGGGGAGACCACCACGTCGTCACGTGTGACAACGATGGTCCCTTCGCTGGCGAGGAACGCCAACGCATCGTCGCCAGCCACCCGGAACCCGGGGTTAGCCTCCAGGGTTTCGACTCCGTTGTTGAGCATCACGGCGCCGTCCACACGGGCCTCGACGTTGTTGGCAACGTGGGGATCCGGGGCGTAGGTGTCGCCGCACGCCGGGACCTGAGTCATGTCGGTCACCGAGTCGTCGATCGACTCGACGTCGAACGTCAGACTCAAAGTCTGATCCTGCGGAACAGGCGACGCGCTGGCGGTTGGTGACGTCTGCGTGGATGGCTGGGCCACCGTCTGCGACTCACGCCAAGCCTTCACCCCGAACCACCCTGCCGAGGCAGAGAGGGCGGCGACCAGCAACGCAGCCACGATAATCAGCGGCTTGGGCATGGTCTCTCCTTGAGCGTGGTGCAGGTGGCTGCGGCGGGTCCCCACCCGCGTCACATTGAGGCGACATTAACCCAGTTTTGGCATGGATTTCTACGGCGCACGGGGCGGCGGAGACTTCCGCCTCGTAATTGGCTAGTACTGGTCGATAGATTCCTCAAACGGGATCAAAACACGACTCGGATCGCTCGCCTTTTGGCCGTCAGGAGCGACGGACACCGTGGCGTCGATGATCGCGGAGTTGATGTTCGAGTTGGGATCCGAGCCATCGCACCACGTGACGTTCCTGAACACCAGATCCACGCGGGTGGGGCCCGAGTAGCGGTCGTAGTCGACCGTGTTACCGCCCGCAATACTCACGTCCGCTACGCCAATAATCTCCAGGTTGCCGGGGTGGTCCTCAAAGTACTCATAGTTGACCGTGGAACCTCCTACCACCCACGCCTTGGAGCCCTGGCCGAGCGTGACGGTGCCACTGCCCGGATCGTCGGTCAGAATTTGGGTGTTGTTTGAGTTGGCGCCCCCCTTGAACATGGCGTAGATGCTCCCCGAGATGTGGACCGGAGCAGCGGATTCCACGTAATCAAGCGTGGTGCCGCACTCAAGGGTGTCGTCCACGTTGACCGCCTTGGCCTGATTGCTCTGGAATTCTGGCACTGTGATGGGCTCGTCGATCGTCAGGTCAACGGGGTCCCCCACGAGCGTGACGTCCACGTCACGGGTGAGCTGGCTCGGCTCAAACGGCAGTGTGACGGTGCCCGCGTCAACGTCTACGATCGCGTTGCCGGTGACGTCTCCCAGGCAGGCTCGGGTGGTGGGCCCCGCGGGGGAGAGCTGCTTGCAGTCCCAAGACCCTGGAGTGAGATAGCCGCTGGGGACCTCAGGTGGGTACTCGAACACCTCAATTCCGCTCTTGACCAGGTACCTCAAGGCGGCCACTTCCTGGTCAGCCCAGACGCGGACCACCGGCATGACCTGGTAATTCCCGGGCTCAAGAACGCGCCATTCGGAATTAGGCGTGATCTCCTTGCCGACCTCGGGGCAAAAGCGTCCAAACGGCATGAGGTCGCCGCCGCTTTCAGATGCCTGAGTGTTGTCGAAGGTCCAAAACTGGGCGCTCGAGTTATCTGGCAGGAACGAGCCTTGGACCACGCCGTCTTTCACGAGCAGCAAGTAGACGGGAGTGAGTGCAGTGGGGACGGTGTCGGTGCCGCTATACGTGGTCGTGGTCTGCACGAACTCGGTCTGGCCCGTGATGAGCTGATCCGCAGTGATCGCCAGGGGCTGGGACGAATTAAAAGACACCGCGAAGTTGTCGACTGTCCCGGTGGGCTCCGGCGCGGCAGCCCCACACTCCAGCAGCGCTTCGACCCCGTCGTAGCCCGGCCCCCCATCGATCGGGATGGTCGCGCTCGCGATCGGCACCGAGAGGTCCTCTGCTGGGGAGGCGGAGGGTAGCGGCGAAAAGGACGGCTGCGTGGCGGACCCGCCCGAGCCGCCCGAGGCGCCGATGCCCGCAGCAACGAGGGCCAGGGCCGCGACGACCACGCCGCCACTGAGGAGCGCCGACGAGCGCCGGCGTCGCCTGCGCGCGGTGGCCGTCACCCGCGCGGGCGCGTGTCGTGACGTCTGCTCAAAGTGCGCTTGGGCCTCTCGCATGAGCGCGGCTAGCTCGGGGGTGATGCGCTCCGTCATCTGCGCCTGCCTCGGTGCGACACCTCGACGGTCACCACGTCGCCGGTTCCTAGAAAGTGGTCCTGAGCCGGCGCTTGGGTGCCGTTCGCGCGGGACAGCGCGAGCCCCGCCCGGTGTAGCAGAAAGACCGCGCCCGTCGAGGTAAATCCGATGCGCGCGGCGACTTCGTCAGCAGATAGCCCATCCACCCACCAGGCCAGGGCCGCCACTCGCTCGATCGGGGAAAGCGTCGCGAGCGCAGTCGCCATGGAGGAGGCGGTATCTGCTACGCCCAAGCCGTGAGGCGGATGCTCGTTGTCAGTCTCAGTCTCGGTCTCAGTCTCCGCAGGGGAGCCGCGGTCAACGTTGACCGCGGCGGCATCGGCAAGAAAGTCAGCGTCGGCGTCGGAGTCATCCGCCTCGTCCCTGGTGCCGACGGCCGGCGCGTAGACGTCGGCGTGCGTTCCCGGCGCATCGGCAGGGTAGCTGTGGGCGCTGCCTTCTTCCACTTCGTGGTCCGGCCCGTAGCGTTGGGCGTAGCCGCGTGCCATGGCATCGTGAATGGCGCCCTCGCGCGCCCAGTCATCTCGCGGTGGGCGCAAAGCGCCCATCACCCGTGAGATGGCGGCATCGGTGAGCTCGTGGGCCTCGTCGAGGTCCGGGGTGAGCATGGTGGCATAACTGAGTAGCGCTGGGTACCGCTCATGCGTGAAGGTCGTCAGTCCACGGGACCACTTGCCAAGCATTTCGCTCCGTTGCTATTGCCGTCCCACCCATAGTGCGCTGATGACCGCCGGTTTGGCTACCCCTCCTGTCGACCCTGCTTTGAGGCGCGATACACCAGGACTGCCACGGTTGCGGCGACAGCGACCATGGCAAGCGTCACGATGGCCGGGCGGGTCGCGTCGTGCTCTTGCAAGGTCACGGGCCTCTTGAAACGCAGAGCGCCCCAACCGTTGGCTGCGCACGCACGGCGCATGTTCCGGTCAGGGTTGACTGCGAAGCCGTGTCCCACTGAGTTGAGCATCGGCTCGTCGGTGATGGAATCCGAGTAGGCAAAGGAGCGCGACAGGTTGTAGCCGCGCTCCGCGGCCAACTTGAGGATCGCATCGGCCTTGGCCTGGCCATAGGCGTAGAACGTGATCTCGCCGGTGAACTTGCCCTTCTTGGACTCGAGCTTGGACGCGATCATGCCGTCCGCGCCGAGCATCTTCGCGATGGGCTTGACCAGTTCAGACCCGGATGCGCTGACGATGATCACGTCGCGGCCGTTCTCGTGATGGCGGCGAATGAGGTCGAGCGCCTCGTCGTAAACCACGGGGTCGATGTGCTGGTGCAGCGTCTCGTCGACGATCGCCTTGACCTTCTTGACCTCCCAGCCCTTGATGAGCCCACTGAGGGAGTCGCGCAGGCGGTCGGTCTGGCGCTCGTCGGCGCCGCCGATCAGGAAGAGAAACTGGCCGTATGCCGTACGGATCGCGTCGGTGCGCGTCACAAGACCGCTGTCGTAGAACGAGCGGGAGAACGCCATCGAGGAGCTCGTCGCGATGATCGTCTTGTCGAGATCGAAGAATGCGGCCGAAGTGCGCGGGGGGTCGGATTGTGTCCAGGTAGCCATGGGTCTAGCGTACCCAGACCAGGCAGCGAAAGGCGAGGATTCGCTGTCGCACAGATGTCCACAATTCCTTGGCCTCGCGGGGTACTCCCCGGATTCCCGTAGCTTCCGCCAGGTGGCGCTCAATCCGCTTGATGATGACGAGGTGGAAAAGCCTCAGGACGGACCTCAAACGCCCACTCTTGCGCCCCCTGACCCGTTGGGCCGGCTGGGCGCCGTACTGCGGTTGCCTGGGGTGACAGATGTGGTGGTGAACGCGCCCAACGAGGTGTGGTGTGACCGCGGTCTGGGTCTGAAGCGCGTCGACGTGCGTTTCGCCGATGCCGCGGCGGTGCGGGAACTCGCCGTCAGGTTGGCATCGGCAGGCGGGCGGCGCCTGGACGACGCGAGCCCTCTTGTCGACGCCCGGCTCCCCGACGGGACTCGGCTCCACGCGGCGCTACCTCCGATCGCCGAAGGCTGCGCACTGATCTCGCTGAGAACGGTGCGGCGGACTCCCTTCACGGTTGCGGACCTGGTGACCAGTGGAATGGTGCCTGCCGCCATGGAGCGGGTGCTGGTGGGTTTGGTGGAGCGCCGGGCCTCCGTGCTGATCTCGGGGGCGACGGGGGCCGGCAAAACCACGCTCTTGGCCTCGATGCTGTCGCTCGTGAGCCCAAGCGAACGCATCGTCATCATTGAGGAGGGCGGCGAGGTCATGCCCGATCACCCTCACGTGGTGCGGTTGGTGGAACGCCGCGCAAATGTGGACGGCGCCGGTGCGATCAGCTTGGCTCGCTTAGTACGAGAGGCGCTCCGGATGAGGCCCGACCGCATCGTCTTGGGAGAGTGCCGGGGCGCGGAGGTGCGGGACGTGCTGACCGCGCTCAACACCGGGCATCGCGGTGGCATGTCGACCATCCACGCGAACTCGGCCATCGACGTGCCGGCCCGACTCACCGCACTGGGCGCGCTCGCGGGAATGGGGGTAGAGGCCGTGTCCCTGCATGCGAGCGCGGCTTTCGACGCGGTGCTTCACCTTCACCGCGGCGCCTCGGGCCGGAGCGTCACCCAGATCGGCGTGCTGGTAGCCGACCCGGTGCTGAGGGTCGTGCCCGCGCTGTCAGCGACTCCGGATGGCGCCGTGATTCAGGGGTCGGCGTGGGACCGCCTTGCGTACTTGGCGCTAGGGGCGTCCGAGCCGGCGCGCTCCGAGCCCGGGCACTCTGAGCCGGCGCGCGCCACGACGGGTCGGGGCGGCGGTGCTGATGCGGTGGCGGCGTAGCGCGGTGGCACGGGCACGGGCACGGGCACGGGCACGCGCGCGGCAGCCGGAAGATAGCGGTGGCGTCGCGGGCAACTGGTTGGCGGAGGACCCACCGATTCTGCTTGCCGCCGTGGTGGGTTTGCTGAAGTCGGGCATGAGTCCCGAGGCTGCGTGGGCCTCGGTTGGGGTTGACCGTGTGGCTCCGGACGGGACGCCAGCGTTGCCGTGGGAAGGACGTTCAGCGCAGGCGGTTGGGGCCGCGTGCCGGCTCTCTCACCACACCGGCGCTCCGCTCGCGACGGTGCTGGCCGCCGTGAGCGACCACGTGGCTGCGTCGCTGGAGTCGGACGCGAGGCGCGACGCCGCTGCCGCTGGACCCAGGCTCAGCGCGACTGTGCTGACATTCCTGCCGGCCGTGGGGCTCGCACTGGGGGTAGTGGTGGACGCGAACGTGTTGCGGGTCGTGGCCACTACCGGGCTTGGATGGGGGCTGATTGCGGGGGCAGGAGGCCTGACGTGGCTGGGCCGCGCGTGGATGAGGCGGATGCTGCGAGTGGCCGAGGAAGCGGCGCAAGAGCAATGAAGGAGCCCGAGGTGCCTGTCTCTACCGCTCTTACCCTTATCGCAGCGGCCATTGCCGCCGGATTGGACGTCCTCGGCGCCCTGTCTGCAGTAGGCCGTGCCATCGGCGGCGAAGGGGGTGACGAGCTTCGCGCGGTAGCGGCGAGCATCGGCTCCGGCTACCCGTGGTCGGAGGCCTGGACGCAGGCTAGCTCCAGGTGGCGGCCGGTTGAGGGCGCGCTGCGTCCGTCTTGGATTGCCGGGGCTGCACCGGGGGCCTCGCTCGAGGCGGCCGCACGGGCGCTCGCAGGGAAGGCGCGCAGGGACGGCGACAAGGCGATGGCGGAACTCGCGGTGGCGCTCGCGTTGCCGCTGACACTGTGCCTTCTCCCGGCGTTTGCACTGGTGGGGATACTCCCCATGGTGATCGCCGTGGCCATGGGGGCCGGCATTCCGATCGACCCGTAGGAGCCGCTGGTGATGTTCACAGGCCGTGGCTGCTGACAGCAGGCACGCAGGTCTGTGCCACCGCTCCCAACCGACTCGCCATCACGCGCACGCTAAAGGTCCAAATCAAGCATTAGGAGGAAGTCATGGCTGTCATCGAGAAGGACAAGGACAAGTCGGGGCCAAACATGTGGGACGACGAGGGTATGGCCACCGCCGAATACGCGTTAGTGACCGTGGCGGCGGCGGGCTTCGCCGGCCTACTTATCGTGTTGCTCAAGTCGTCAGAGGTGCGCGAATTGCTGATGGGCATCATTCAGGGTGCGCTGGGCGGCTAACTGTGATGCGTATCGGTGGGGCGAAGTGGGGCAGTCGGTCTACGGCCCAAACTGGCGTGAGCCGGTTGAGTGGGACACGGCGGCGGTTTGGCCTGGCGCGTGACCGCGACGACGGCACCGTGAGCGTCGAGTTGGCGCTCGCGCTGCCGTCCGTCGTGGTGGTGCTCGGGTTGGTGATGGCGGGCGGGGTATGGCTACGGGCAGACATCACGGCCACTCATGCTGCCTCTAGTGCGGCGCGGATCGCCTTGACGCAGGGGGAGGCTGCGGGAACGGCCGCAGCGGAGCGGATGACGGGCGGCACCGCATACGTCAGCGACGGTGGTGGGGGCGGCTGGATTACTGCGCGGGTGGTGGTTCCGGTCGGTGGGCCGATGCCCGACGTTGAAGCGACAGCGCGAGTTCCTGGTCAGGGGTGAGGAGGCCACGGTGGAAAGCGCGCGAGGGGAAGGCACTTTGGAGCGAGCCGAGGAGGGTCCTGTGCTGATGTGTGAACGGCTGACGTGTGAACGCGGAGACAGAGGGTCCGGCACCTTACTCGCCATTGCAGTGCTGGCGGTGGTGGGCGCGGTGGCGCTGTTCGCTGGAGCGCTGGGCGGCGCAGCTGTAGCCCACGGACGAGCCCAGGGGGCTGCTGACCTCTCCGCACTGACCGCGGCCTACACAGCGCGAGACCTACGGGCGCTGGGCGGGGAAGACGGGGGACCGCGCCAGTCAGGGGACAGCGCGTGTGGACGGGCAAACCAAGTGGCGCTCGCGAATAACTCTGCTCTGGAGAGCTGCTTCGTTGACGGCCACGGTGCGGTCACAGTGGAGGTCTCTGTGGGCACCGCGTGGGGGAACGCGCGGGCAACTGCTCGGGCAGGATCGAGTGGATAGCGCAGGGACATCGGACGAGCAGGGACATCTGATGGGCGCAGGCAACTGATGGGCGGCTCGCGACTAAGCCACCTCAGAAATGCGAAAACCCGGCGGCGACTCGGGCTGAGGGATCCGAGTCGACACCGGGCGGTAACGACCTGACGGCGGCGCGGCTGAGGGGTGCGCCCCGCGGTCAGGATTCGCGGCTAAGCCTAAGCCCCTCCGCTACGGTCCTTGCGGGCCGTTGTTAAAAGGTAACGGGTTAGAGGCCCGAAGGGGTGCCAAATAGGGGGTCGCTGTGAGGAATTGCACAAACTGAGCAGAGGCGTTTCGGTCCTTTTGCGCGACCGCACCGAGGGGGGACGCCTATTTCACCGAGACTGTGCCGAGAGCTGTCCAGATCTGGAAGTCAATAGCGTCGTACGGCACGGTCGTGTTGGGCCCGTCCTCATCGCCAAAGGGCGAGGCAACGCTTGAGTCCTCTCCTAATGCAGGCTGGTCGGACTCATTCGCGGGCCATTCCTGAGTGGAGTAAACCAAGTTATTGCCCACCGATAGGTACTGCATGGAGACAACGGTGTATGTGCCGGGCGTGACGTTCGCCTGGCTGGCGCCGTCCCAGCACCCGTTGACGTCACGCCACAGGAACGTTGAACTCACGCTCTCGCCGGGGGCGAGGAGGGGAGCCTGATAGTCATCGGGGCCCACGAGTGGGGCCAAGTCCCGCAGTTCGGCGGCGTTCGGCAGCGCGTCATCCGTCTGGTCATACATCACGACACCACGGTTCTGGTCGGGGCTCACACCCCAGGCCTCGGCCACCACCACTCCGTTGCTCACCAGGTACACCTGGCTGTTCAGGGTGGGCGCAAAGTTGGTAAAGGGGTAAGCGGACACGTTGCGGGCAGTCAGCGAGAATTCCGGGTTGCCGTCCACTACCCATCCGTAGCTCACGCCGATTCGCGCGGGAAAGTCGCCGCTGACGGCGAGCAGGTCCATCGTCGACGAACGCGCAGGGAAGCGGCCGTCGCCCTGCCCCTGGACGGCGCAGCCAAAGTAGCTGTTGGCCCACGTCTCGTCGTCGTAGGGCACGGCGCTGTCGTTGGTGACGACCCACCGCTGGGTGCCTGCGGCCATATCCCATTGGCCATCAGTGAGACCCTCCCGAAACATCTGACGGGCGGCGTCGGGTGTCAGCGACCCATCGGGGAGGGGCGCCGTCGGCGGCACGTCCGTCGGGGGGTCAACCGGCTCGGCAATGGGCGGTTCCGGCTGGGCGAGGTAATCGCCGAACGGGTCGTCGACAGGGTCGCCCGACACGGTGAATCCGAGCGGATCGGCAGTGAGGCGGAATCCGGTGACAATGCTGAGTTGGCCATCAGTTCCTCCCGCAGACGGCTGCGCGTCCTCGAGCGACGCAGCCACATCGGGCTCGGGGGGAAGCGGCGAGATCGCATCGGACTGCTCCGACGCGTCGGCCTGCGCGTCCTCAAGGCCGGACTCCGTGGTCGCGCCAAAGAACTCCTGCGAGGCGACGAGCTCGTACTCGCCGGCCGGGAGCGGTGCGCCGTCCCAGCAGTTGACGAGTGGGACGTCGACGGTGAACGTGTGGGTCTCGCCGGCGATCAACGCGATCGAGGTGAGGTCCGCGTTGGGATTCAGGATCTGCGCGTCCGCCGGCCCAAAATCGACGGCCGATTCCTGTGGCATCGAAGCGACCACGATCCCATCCCACAGCACGAGAGCGCCGGGTTCGGTGGTGACCATCTCCGCCGACCCGTCGACGGCTGGGTCTGCGGTCGTGACGTCCTCACTCACCGTGGCGATTACCTCCAACGGCAGCGTGGACCCCGGCTCCGCGCCGCTGGGCGCGCTCGCGGTCAGCGACAGCACCGAGCTCTCCGACTCTGCAGCCGCGTCGAACGGTTGGCCGCACAGGCCCCACGCCAACCGCGTGTCTCCGGCCAGATCATCGGCGCCCGCGGCGCTCTCGGGAAGGCTCGGCGCCGCCTGCGCCGCGGCGGGGGAGTCAGCCATGGATAGGGACTCATCCGTCGAGGAGTATCCCTGTGGGCCAATCACTCCCAGGGCGAGGACGCCCACGGCGGTGGCCCCCACAATGCCGGTGGCCGCGCCGCGCATGGAGCGATTCATCGATACCCGTCGTGCCGCGGATCCGGTGGACACGGAGATCCCCTCCAGGGGGACGCGGTCCGCTGCGCCGCGCAACGCGTCAGAAAGCTTGACCATGATTACTGTCCTTCAAAAGGGTGGGGCGCCGTGGCATCGGCGCGGGGGGAGCGTGGTGCGGCCGGGGTGCCGCTCGCTGAGAAATCGGCCGAGTCTTCAAACTCACCAAGGGCGAGCTGGAGCTGGTGCAGCCCATCGGAGACGTAGCGCTTGACGGTTCCGGGGGCAATCCCGAGTGTCTGGGCGATGGCCGGAACGGTGAGGTCGTCAAAATACTTCAGCACTACGCACGCCCTCACGCGGGGAGGCAAGGTGGCGAGAGCATCGGCGACATCAGAGCCCGCCTCGACCTGGCCAAACTCGTCGCGGGCAATGGCCGTTGGCTTGAAGAGGTGTTGCACGCGCTGCCAGCGCTGAGTGCGACGGTAGCCGTCGATATAGACGGAGGTGATAGCGCGCCGCACGTAACCCTCCGCCTTGCCCACGGTCAGGCCAGGGCGGGGCTTGGAGAACGTGCGCACCAACGCGTCTTGCACGAGGTCTTGGGCCTGGGTGGGATCGCCGCACACGAGGTACGCGTACCCGAGCAAAGCGCGCTCGCGATTGCGCACTAGCTCGTTCATGGTGTCGCGCCACTGCGTCATCGTCCCCTCCTCGCTCTCACTTCAGTGTGTGTCATGCAGTATCGACGTACAACGGCGCAAAAAGGTTGGGGCGCCCCGGCGCAGGAGGCACCTACCTCGCTAGACTTCCCGCATACCCATCATGGGTGAGACAACGTGGTCTCACGCAGACAACTCGTCAAGGAGGACGAATGTCTACATCCGTTGGAGAAAGCGTCGAGGTGGGTTCTTCTTCGCTCACTATTGTCGCCGTCATCGCGGCCATCGCGGTCGCCTCACTGATCTTCTCGTTTGTGCTTCGTCAGCAGGTCCTCAGCGCGCGGGGCGGAACGCCCAAGATGCAAGAGATCGCGACCGCCATTCAAGAGGGTGCCTCCGCTTATCTCAGCCGTCAGATGCGCACGCTTGTGGTCTTCGCGGCGGTGGTCTTCGCGCTTCTCTTCCTGCTTCCGGGTGACGCCGGGGTGCGCATCGGCCGCTCGATGTTCTTCTTGCTTGGTGCAGGCTTCTCCGCCACCATCGGCTACATGGGCATGTGGCTCGCGGTGCGAGCCAACGTGCGAGTGGCATCGGCCGCGACGTTCCCCAATGGGCGCGCGGAAGGCGCCAGGGTCGCGTTCCGTACCGGTGGGGCCGTGGGCATGTCGGTGGTGGGGCTTGGCCTGATCGGCGCGGCAAGCGTGGTGCTCATCTATCGCGAAAATGCGGCGGCGGTGCTGGAGGGCTTCGGCTTTGGCGCTGCGCTGCTCGCGATGTTCATGCGTGTGGGCGGCGGAATCTTCACCAAGGCGGCCGATGTGGGGGCCGACCTGGTAGGCAAGGTCGAGCAACACATTCCCGAGGACGACCCGCGCAACGCCGCGACGATCGCGGACAACGTGGGCGATAACGTGGGTGACTGCGCGGGCATGGCTGCGGACCTGTTCGAGTCCTATGCCGTCACGCTCGTGGCCGCGCTGATCCTGGGCAAGGCAGCGTTCGGTGAACAGGGGCTCGTGTTCCCGCTGATCGTGACCGCCGTTGGGGCGCTCACGGCGACACTCGGGGTCTACGTGACCAAGGTGCGAGGCGGCGAGAGCGGACTCAAGGCAATCAACCGCGGGTTCTACATCTCCGCGCTCTCGGGCGCGGTACTTGCCGCTATCGCATCGTTCCTCTACCTGCCGTCGTCCTTCTCCGAGTTCGTGGGCTCGTCGCTCAGGGACCTCGACGGGGACCCGCGCATCATGGCGACGGTCGCGGTCTTCGTGGGCATCGGGCTCGCGGGGCTTATCCTGTGGCTCACTGGGTACTTCACCGACGTCGCACAGAAGCCCACCAAGCGGGTCGCCGAGACCTCGCTGACCGGCGCCGCGACGGTGGTACTGTCCGGCATCGGGCTGGGTCTTGAATCCGCCGTCTACACCGCGACGGTGATCGCAGGCGCCATCGTGATTCTGTTCTTCGTGGCCGGAGCATCGGTGCCCCTGGCGCTGTTCCTGGTCGCACTCGCGGGCTGCGGGCTGCTCACCACGGTGGGCGTGATTGTGGCGATGGACACGTTCGGTCCGGTCAGTGATAACGCTCAGGGCATCGCAGAGATGTCTGGAGAAGTGGACGAGGAGGCCGCGCAGACGCTGACGGACCTCGACGCTGTGGGTAACACCACCAAGGCCATCACCAAGGGCATCGCGATCGCCACGGCGGTGCTCGCCGCGACTGCGCTGTTCGGGTCCTACTCGGAGACGGTGGCGACGGCGCTGCTCGAGGCCTCGGCCACCGCTGCGGACTTTAGCTACGACATCATCCACCCGCTCACGTTGGTGGGCGTGATCATCGGCGGGGCGACCGTGTTCCTGTTCTCCGGTCTGGCGATCGATGCCGTGACGCGAGCGGCGAGCGCGATCGTGTTCGAGGTGCGTCGCCAGTTCCGCGAGATGCCGGGCATCATGGATGGCTCTCAGCGTCCCGAGTACGGACGCGTGGTGGACATCTGCACGCGCGACTCGCTGCGCGAGCTCGCCACTCCCGGGCTGCTCGCCGCGACGGCGCCGGTGTTCGTGGGCTTCTCGCTGGGCATCGGCGCGCTCGCGGGCTTCCTCGCCGGGGCCATCGGGACTGGGGTGCTGATGGCGGTGTTCCTGTCCAACTCCGGCGGCGCGTGGGACAACGCCAAGAAGATCGTCGAGGACGGCAACCACGGCGGCAAGAACTCGCCGGCGCACGAGGCCACGGTGATCGGCGACACCATCGGCGACCCGTTCAAGGACACCGCAGGCCCCGCGATCAACCCGCTGATCAAGGTCATGAACCTGGTTGCGTTGCTGATTGCCCCGGCGGTCGTCGTGACCTCCTACGGCGCCGATGCCAACCCGTGGCTACGCGGCATCATCGCGTTCGTCGCGGCTGCCATCGCGATCACCGCGGTGGCGCAGGCCTCGCGGCGCTCGCATGCTGCGGGGGTCGAGGGTGAGGCCGATGCCGATGCCGATGCCGAGGGTGAGGGTGAGGTTGGCGGCGATTCTCAGGAGAATGCCGACGCCTTGTCCACTGGGGAATCCCTCGCGTCCAAGCGTCGTGACCGCTAACGGGATGGTTAAGATCTGGAAACACCGTTCTGGCATCATGCGCTTATGAAAACCTCGCGCGCGTCACTGGTGGGCGGCGTCGTTGGCGCCCTGGTAGTCGTAGAATTCACCTCGGGCGTGCTGCAGGGGTACTACACGCCCCTGTTCACGGACGTGGCCCGCCACCTCGGGATCCACGATGCCGACATCAACTGGCTTGAGGCGGCGCAACTGCTGCTGAGCGCGATCGTGGTGCCGTTCATGGCGCGCCTGGGCGACATGTACGGCCACCGCAAGATCCTGATCTTCTCGCTGATCGTGACGCTGATCGCGAGTATTGGGGTCGCGTTCGCACCTAGCTTCCCCATCTTCATCGCGGCGTGGGCGCTACAGGGCTTCTACGTGATCTGGCTGCCCATGAACATCTCAATCATCTTCTTGCGCTCGCGAGGCCGCTCCAACAGCGCCGCTTTGACGCGCAAGGGTGCCGGCGTCATTGTCGTCGCACTTCAGGCGGGAGCGATCTTTGGGGCGCTGGCCGGTGGTCAGCTGGGCACCATCTTTGAGGACAAACTCTGGCTCACCTTGAGTGTGCCCGCGGCGCTCGTCGCGGTCGCGCTGGCCGTGGTCGTGTTCAAGGTGCCTGACCCCGGCGTGCGTTCCGGTGGCGCGGTGGACTCGCGCGGCACGGTGCTCCTGACCCTCGCGCTGCTCGCGATCATGGGCGGGTTGTCGCTGGTCCGCCTCAACGGCATCACGGTGTGGGTGTTCGCCATGGTCCTGATCGGCATCGTCCTGCTGTGGGTGTTCGTGCGCTTTGAGCAGCGCTCCGGCGACCCGCTCATCGACATCTCGATGTTCAAGCGGCCCGAGCTGTGGCCGGTGTTCTTGACCTCGGCGCTGTTCGGCGTGAGTGTGCTTGGCGCGCAGGGTCCGCTGTCCACCTTCGCCCGCACGGATCCGGGTGAGGTGGGTTACGGGCTCGGCGCCACGTCCGCCACCGCTTCGTATCTGATTGGTGGCTACGTCATGGCGCTGCTGGTGGGCGCCGGGCTCTTCGCCCGAATATCGCGTTCGCTCACGCCCCGAAAGGTACTGATCGGTGCATCGTCCCTAGTCGCGATAGGTTACTTCTCGCTCATCCCGTTCCACGCAAACTTCCAGCAGGTACTCATCGGCATGATTATCGCCGGGCTCGGCTCGGGTGCGCTGGTGGCCGCGCTGCCGGCCGCCGCCGCAGCGGCAGCCCCGGAGCATCAGACCGGCGTCGCCACCGGGCTCACCAACACCACCAAGGTGATCGGCGGCGCGTTCGCGTCGTCCGCCTTCGCCCTCGCGCTCGCGAGCGGCGTGGTCGTCACCAGCTCCGGCGGGGAATCTACGGCTGCCGCGCTGTCCGGTTACATCGCGGTGTGGGCCATCTGCGGCGGCACGGCCGTGGTCGCGACGATCTTCTTGTTCGCCGTGCCCAAGGTTGCCTTCACGGCGCCTCCCATGGCGGACCTCTCCGGGTTGCCGGAGGCCGACGCCGGAGCGTCCCCTCAGCCGCAAGCGACAGTGACGGGAGAAGTCAATGAGTAAGAAGCGCCGCGAGCCGGACGTAGAAGAGCTGGCCTCCGGGGCGCAAATGGCCCAGGCGGTGGACGACTTTACCGACAACGCCGTTGCGGCTCTCGCCGCTGACCACTTGAGCCGATTGGTTCGGATCGCGACCGTCTCGCCGGAGGGTCGCGTCGACCTTACCGAGGTTGAGCGGGAGGTCTTCGGTCAGCTGCACACGGCGCTGGAGGAGCTCTACCCGCGCACGTTCGCAGCCGCCGACCGCGACACCGTGGGTCGCGCGGGAATCCTGCTGAGGTTGGCGGGAGCCAGCGCCAAGCGTCCCGTGGTGATGATGGCGCACCAAGACGTGGTGCCGGTGCCGCAGGACTGGGCCGCTGAGGGCTGGGAACACCCGCCCTTCGACGGGGTCATTTCTGACGGCCGAGTGCATGGACGCGGCACGCTCGACGACAAGGGCGCGTTGGTGTGCCTGCTGGACGCGGTCGAGTCGCTGCTCGCCGAGGGGTGGACCCCCGCGCGGGACCTGTATCTGCTGTTCGGCGGCGACGAGGAGTCCTACGGCGACAGCGCGATCGCGGCGACCGCCCTACTCGAGTCGCGTGGTGTTGAGCCGTGGCTGGTGCTCGACGAGGGCGGCGCGGTGGCCACCGGCGCCTTCCCGGGGCTGTCGAAGGAGATGGCCGTCATCGGTGCTGCCGAAAAGGGCCTGGTGACGGTGGTGCTGACCGTGGACGGCAGTGGTGGACACGCGTCCACGCCCCCGCGTCGGTCAGCTCCCGGCATCCTCGCCCAGGCGCTGGTCGCGATCGAGAAGCACCCGTTTCCCGCGCACCTGCATGACATCAGCGTGGAGATGTTCGAGGGGGTCGCGCCGCACCTGCGCGGTCCGCTCAAACCCCTCCTGAGCCGCGCGGAGTCCATGCGGAGTGCGCTCGCGCGCATGCTGCCGCGACTCGGGGCCGAGATGGCTGCGATGGTGCGCACCACCTCCGCCATCACCCAGCTCAGTGGCGGCCCTGCGCGCAATGTTCTGGCCACGAGCGCCTCGGCCACCATCAACATGCGTATCGCGGTGGGCACCACCACCGACGAGGCGATCGCCCACCTACGCAAGACCATCGGTGACAAGCGGGTGAGGTTTGACGTGGTCGAGGCGGACGAGCCATCGCGGGTCTCTCCCACGGGGGACGACGAGCGGTTCGCCGCGGTCGCCGCGGCAGTCGCGGCGTCGTACCCCGACGCGGTGACGGTGCCCTACGTGATGATGGCGGCCAGCGACGGGCGCCACCTGGCACGCATCAGCCCTGCGGTTTATCGGTTCTCGCCGCTGCGAATGGACAAGGCTCAGCGCGAGGCGATTCACGGCCCCAACGAGAACGTGGAAATCTCCGCACTGGGCGCGGGAGTTGAGTTCTATCGGAGACTGTTTACCGGTTCCGCGCTCGGGCCAGCGGCGCCTTAACTCTGCCGTGACCATCCCCTGCAACGACATCACGTACCGGCCCATGCTTCTACGTCCGCACCGTAAATCGACTGTTCGCTGTGCCGCTCGTGCGTAGCGCGAGCTGGCAATGGTCGATTTAGGGTGCGGACGTAGAGGGAGGGATTCGCGACCGAGGTTCTGGGCCGTGCTCCGCTAGCAGTTGAGGAAGGCGGATCCGTTCCCCGCGCGTTACGGCTCCGAAGGAGGTCTTTCCGTCGCGGATGCGGGATGGTCTGGCAGAGCCTTGATGTCGTCGCGTATACGAAGCAACAAGGAGCGATCCAACGCGATGTTGCCAACGTCAGAGAACGATAGGAGTCGGGGCTGCCCCGGGTTTTGTTGACTCGCGGGGGTTGGATCTGATCCATCGGCCGCTCTACGACGTACTGATGATAATTTGCCGAGTCTTCAGACCACGGAAGTGACCTCTGATCGTACGAATAGGGGATTCCTTCGTCCAGAGGAGGTAACGCGTCCGTCTCCTGAACCGTAGCGGTCAAACACTTCGCCTTGTTGCGGGACGTAGCTACTGTGCAAGGGAAGGCCATTTTGAATCTCGAATCCATCGTGAGGCACACTGCTCCAGTCAATAGAGCCATCGACATAGAGCGACGTGCCATGTTCAGGAATGGGCAACGATTCAGGCCACCGTCCCGTTGCGGTGTAAAGGGCAACTTCATCCACATCGGCGTTGCGCTTCAGATAGGTTTCAAGTTCCACGTCGGTCAAGGTGGTGTGTACTCGGTCGCGTGCGTCAAGGGGGACGCCGCGGCTGTCGTTGGGCCCAAAACGATTGCTGGCAGGAAGGACGTCATCTGCCTTGCGGGTTGCTGAGCGGACGGCGTCCGATGCCCCGGTGAGTACGTCGTCGAATGCGCTTTTCAGGGAGCGGAAGAGTCGGGCGGCGTCGTCCAGTAGCGGCATGAGCTCGCCGATCGCTTGGGACAGCGCGTCGCGGGTGATGTCGTGGACTGCTTGCACGATGGTGGAGGCGATCTGCATGCCCGTGCCGATGGCCGACGACAGCCGCCCCGCCGCTGCAGCATGAGCCGCACACTCGGTTTGGAACTTGCGGTAGGTCTCGACCATGAGCCCGTGCTGGCTGTCGAGGTCTCCCAGCACCCTGGTGAGTTCGTCGGACGCGGACTGCATCTGCGCGGCAATGCTCTCCCACGTGCCGGCGAAGCCCATCACCTCGCCCGCGTCCCCGGTGAGGTCGTTAAACCATCCCTTGATGGGTTCCATGTGTTCGATCAGCCAACCGATGCCCATCCCGATGGCGCTGCCCAGTGGGTCCAACACCATCGCCACGCCATCGGCCACGGCGGCGAACGCCCCCATGCCGCCCTCAACCCAATCACCGCTCTTGATCCCCGACGAGATCATGTCGCAGTCCTCAAGCAAGAACGTGCCCGCCAGCGGAGTAGACATCTCGACCCGGCCCACCACCAGGGAGTTCACCGCCGTCACAGCGCTACCTCACCCCGCCCGAGTCAAGGATGCGCCTGATGCTTGCCACATGGTGCTCTACGTCGCTCTCGTACCGGTCAAAGTCCGCCACGTCACGCTCAACGTGCGACACCTCCTAGGAGGTGGGGGGTCTCCACAGTGTGACCTGAGAAGTAGACGGGCAACCCCGAATCCACGGACCGGGACGGCTGCACCCGTAGAACTATCGATTAAGGAATGCGTATCGGTTCCCCGCGCGCCACAAGACGTCTGGGTCCAAGCCCGGAAATGCGTGATCAACCTCGACTATCGCGGCACCCACTAGGAATCGGAGTCTCTCAAGGACACTCGAGAAACCCACTTCAGGCTCGGCAATAGCGAGTGTGCTGATGAATTTGGACACCTTGTTGGCTTCGGCTACGAACTCATTGGCGCGTGGGCCGGCAATCTCAGCGAGTTGCTCATCGTCACCGTCAACCACAACAGCAAGAATGGCACGGTCTCGATCGGGCAGGCTGTAGACAGAGAATGCGAACTTGAAGGCTGATAGATCTACGGCCATAGTCTTGTCACTGCTCCTGTAATTGCGTTCACCGACGATATTGATGTCACGTTTGGGTTCGACTGTAGTAGAGGGAACTCAGTGACCTCCCAAATGCTCTTGGTGCGCACCACGTCGCCGATAACAACTGTGACATTCCCTTGCGCCCCAGCAGCGAAATTATGAGACGCCGCTTCCCAGGCTTTCAGTGCGCCGGAGTCATTAATGTCGAACGGGGGCATCGTGATCCCTTTCTCGAGGAGAGTGTTTTCCAAAGTCGTCCGATGAGAACCAGCCGCGAACTCGCTAGCGACACCGCCTGAGCCCAACTCCTCGCCATTCGGCAGAACTGAACGACCCGACCAGAACGTAGCCTCGCCTGGCCCTGTTTCGAAATCTTCGGGTTTGAAATGAGCGGAGCCCGGGGGGATAGCTGGCGGCTCGGTGATGCCATGGTATTCGCCCATGTCGACTACGTCGCCGTCGTTGAGCAGTGTTGGTCCCCTGGTGCTCGCGTCCATGGCAAAACCAGAAGCGTTGGTTTCGGGAGTTTCGACGCCGCTATGGACCTGTGGGCCCGAGCTGGACGCATCGGAGCCACGCACCTGACTCGGAACTTCGGGCTTGCGCCCCGGAACGACATCGTCAGCCTTGCGGGTTGCTGAGCGGACGGCGTCCGATGCCCCGGTGAGTACGTCGTCGAATGCGCTTTTCAGGGAGCGGAAGAGTCGGGCGGCGTCGTCCAGTAGCGGCATGAGCTCGCCGATTGCTTTGAGAAGTTTCGTGACGAACTTGCCGACCTTGGCGGTCAGGGACGCGACCCTGGCGGTGACCTGTGCGATCGCGGCGGGCGCTCCGAAGCCCAGAGTAATGGCCGCAGTGGCTGCCGCAGAGATCGCGGTGCCGATCGCTTGGGAGAGCGCATCGCGGGTGATGTCGTGGACTGCTTGCACGATGGTGGAAGCGATCTGCATGCCCGTGCCGATGGCCGACGACAGTCGCCCCGCCGCTGCAGCGTGAGCCGCACACTCGGTTTGGAACTTGCGGTAGGTCTCGACCATGAGCCCGTGCTGGCTGTCGAGGTCTCCCAGCACCCTGGTGAGTTCGTCGGACGCGGACTGCATCTGCGCGGCAATGCTCTCCCACGTGCCGGCGAAGCCCATCACCTCGCCCGCGTCCCCGGTGAGGTCGTTAAACCATCCCTTGATGGGTTCCATGTGTTCGATCAGCCAACCGATGCCCATCCCGATGGCGCTGCCCAGTGGGTCCAACACCATCGCCACGCCATCGGCCACGGCGGCGAACGCCCCCATGCCGCCCTCAACCCAATCACCGCTCTTGATCCCCGACGAGATCATGTCGCAGTCCTCAAGCAAGAACGTGCCCGCCAGCGGAGTAGACATCTCGACCCGGCCCACCACCAGGGAGTTCACCGCCGTCACGGCGCTACCTCACCCCGCCTGAGTCAAGGATGCGCCTGATGCTGGCCACATGGTGCTCTACGTCGCTCTCGTACCGGTCAAAGTCAGCCACGGCGCCTTTCAGCTCCGTCGCGCTGCGATCCAACGCTCCCTCAACGGACTCGATCGCTGAGCAAGCAACGCTCGTGACTGCCACCGCAGGGGCGACCAGGAACGCGCACATCACGCCAAATGCGCCACCTCCAAGATTCATGGAACGGGCCGCCGATGCCGCCGTGCCCACGTCGGTGGCCACGTGGCGCACGCGAGAAATGTGGTGCGACATCACGTCAGCGTCTATCGAGATCTTGTCAGCCACGATATTCCCCAGGTCCGATTAGTACGTGATGCCAGGCTCGGCGGGCGGAATATCGCGGGCGGCTGCTTCTTCACGAAGCCGCGCGGTCACACCAGAGTCCTCACCAAACGCATCGGCTGCGAGTTGCACCGCCTGGGCGCCAATTGCGCGGTGTGCGTCATTGACTACCTTTTTGATCAAGGTCGCGAGATCATCCTCACGGAGCGCCGTAGCGTCGGTCGTGATCTTCAGTTCAGTCAGCAGGCCACTAGCGGAAACAGCTGCCGTGACCTCACGCCGCGGGGAAGAAGCCCGGCCCACGAGGGTCTTCATCTGGGACTCGAGCGCCCTGGCCTTGGTGGCCTGCTCTTGGGATTGACGAATTTGGGCTTCCACCTGGGCTATCGCGGCATCGGGATTCGCCCACGGGTTCTCAGTCATGATTGGAGATTAGCAAATCTCCACAAGAATGGCGGCGCCAATTGCCATCTAGACGCAAAAATTAATGAGGTTGGAGTCAGGAGCCTCCGTGAACCCCCTGCCTCTAAACCGCACGTGGCTACGTCCGCACCGTAAATCGACTGTTCGCTGTGCCGCTCGTGCGTAGCGCGAGCTGGCAATGGTCGATTTACGGTGCGGACGTCGAGGCAGGTGCACGCGAGCGCTTCGCGCTAGCCTCTTCGCATGGACACTAATTCTCCCGTCGACCCCACCCATTCATCGGCGCTGCGGGCGGATGTGGACGGCTGGAGCGTGGACGCAATCGGCGAGATCGTGGGTGACGTGGCGTTGCGGGCTCTGGGCCGCGAGCAGGTGACGCCGGCAATCCTGGCGGCCCGGGAATCGTCCGACCGCCTTGCTGCGCTCACCCGCCTCATGATGCTGGGCGACACCGTCACCCGTGCGGAGGCCGATGCGGCACTCCCGTCCCTCGGAACCGACGGAGCGGTCGCGGCCGGGCTAATTCGCGCAGCCGGGGCCGGCGCTGACGACCAGGTGCGCGCTCGGGTGGATCTGCGGCCCACGGCGGTCGTGGGCGCGGGCGCGGGCGCGGGCGCGGGCGGCACCAGTAGTTCCGGGGACACTGTGACCCGGTGGATGGCCTCGGACCAGGCGGAGGCGGTCACTGGCTCGCGGTTGCGCCCCGACCACGTGCTCGGAATGGGTGGGGCATCGACGATGCTCGCCTCGGCCACTATGCGGGCGCCGCGCGGGCGTGTACTTGACCTCGGTACCGGCTGCGGGATCCAGGCAATGCACGCCTCTTTGCATTCGCGGAGCATCGTGGGCACGGACATCTCGCAGCGGGCGCTGGACTACGCGGACTTCAACAGGGCACTCAACCAGCCGGCGGGTGACTGGAGCCTGCGTCAGGGCTCGATGTTTGAGCCGGTCGCGGATGATGTCGCGGCGGGGCGACTGTTCGACCTGGTGGTCTCCAACCCGCCGTTCGTTATTACCCCGCAGGGGGCGCCCATCTTCGAGTACCGCCACGGGGGTCTGCCCGGCGACGCGATCGTGGAGTCGATGGTCTCAAACGTAGGCTCCGTGCTCGCGCCCGGAGGCGTCGCCCAGATGCTCGGCAACTGGGAAATTGGCCGCGGCGTGGACTGGCGAGAGCGGCTCGAAGGCTGGCTCGACGCATCGGCGGTGGCGGGCTTCCCGATGGACGCATGGGTGATCCAGCGCGACGCCCTGGACGGCGCCGAATACGCGGAGACCTGGTTGCGCGACGGGGGAGTGACGCCCGAGCGTGGCCAAGCCCAATACAAGGACGCGTACCGGGCTTACCTGGCTGACTTCGCCACGCGCGACGTAGAGGCGATCGGCTTCGGCATCATCACCCTGCGCCGGGCATCCGGTGACGGCCCCACGCTGCGCCGGCTCGAGGAGCACGAGGGGCAGCTGCCGTCCCCGCTAGGGCCTCATATCGTCGATGCCCTCGCCGCTCACGATTGGCTAGCAACAACGTCGGACGATGCGTTACTCGCCACCGCGCTCACGGTCGCGCCGGACGTCACGAAGGAGACCTACGGTCGCCCGCTTCTGCACGACCCGGAGCATATCTTGATCCGCCAGGGAGGCGGTTTGGGTCGCTCGGTTAAGGCGGACACAGCGCTTGCCGGCCTGGTGGGCGCATGCGACGGCGAGCTCACGGTGGGACAGATATCGCACGCGCTGTCTGCACTGCTGGACGTCCCCGCGTCGACAATGCTCGCCGGGATGGTTCCCGCGGTGCGCGACCTGGTGCGCGACGGGTTCCTGAGGCCGCTAGGCGAGGTCCTCGAACCGTGAGCGCACGTACGCGAGGTACTCGCGGCGCCTAGTTCGAGATGCGATCGTGGACCGCAAGGGCAGCCGCGACATCGTCCCAGAGAGCATCGGGGGCGGTCAGCAACGCCGGGCCCGCAACGCCCGGTAGGTACTCGCTGCCATCAAGGCGGCGGACGGTGAATCCGGCCTCGCGCACAATCGCGGCTCCGGGCGCGTGATCCCAGGGATGAGTCCGCGAAAACAGCAGGTAGTCGGTGTTGCCCAGCAGCAGGTCTGCGTAGTCCCAGCCGGCGCACATGCGCGGCGTCGCAATCTCTCCTAACTGGAGTTGCCCGGCCTCGAGCGCGTCCCGCTTTTCTGCCTCGACGTAGCGGGCCGAGGCGACACCACGCAGGTTGCCTAGGGTCCGCCCGCCGGACAACTCGTCGCCCACCACTCGCGGCACGATGGGTTCGCCGTTGAGGGTCGAGCCCTCACCGCGGACACCTATATATAGGTCGCCTGTTTCGGGGTGCAGAATCCATCCTGCCTGCGCGACGCCGGCCTTCATGTACGCCACCATCACCGCGTAGGTCTCTGAGCCGTGTACAAAGTGATACGTGCCGTCCACCGGGTCTACCACCCAGGCGGCCGATGCATCGGCGAGCAGGTCGGGAAGGCTCGGGTTCGCGGCGGTGGCCTCTTCCCCCACCACGGGAGCATCGATAATCTCTCGAAGGCGCTTGGTAAGGAAGATCTCGGCCTTCTTGTCGGCCTCGGTGACGTAGTCGTTGGGGCCCTTCAGGGCGATGTCAGATTCGGCCAGTGAGCGGAAGCGGGGGCGGATCTCCGCATCGGCCGCATCGTTCATGGCTTGGGCTACGCGAGTGGTTTCCATGGCTCCACTGTGACACCTCAAAGAGACGAGTTGGTAAACGGTCGCGGAGAAGGGGGTCGTGGGAGCCGATGTTCGGGGCGCATTTCGCGCGCCTGCTGCGGCGGGCTGCTCGGGTGCGAGCTCATTCGGTGGCGTGCTGCGCGGGTGCGGGGCCCGCGGAATCGCGCCACACCACTACGCTCGGAACGGTGATGTGCGAGCCGCTGCGCTGCTCGCCGTTCAGCATTGCGAGCATGAGTTTCGCCATCTCCTTGCCGGTGGTGGCCGACTCCTGGCGCACGGTCGATATCTGCGGGGTGGACATGATGGCAATGGGGGAGTCGTCGAATCCCACCACGGCCACGTCGTCGGGAACGTCGAGGCCACGCTCCGCGAGGACGGACATCGCGCCGGCGGCCAGTAGGTCCGAGGCCGCGACGATGCCATCGGGCGGCGCGTCCCGGTCGAGCAGCACACGCATCGCCTGAGCGCCCGCGTCGTAGCTCCATTGAGTCGCGTCGACCACGAGGGTGGGATCGTAAGCCTGCCCCATCGCCGCCACAAACCCCTCGTGGCGCAGGCGAGACACGGGCATCGCGGCCGGGCCACGAATCTCCGCGATCCGGGTGCGGCCGGTCCGCCTAAGTATGTCGGTGATGGTTTGGGTTCCGCCCACGTTGTCGGTGTCCACCCACGTGAGAGAGTCGTCCGCGAGGGGGATGGATGCGGTCACCAGGGGAGTGGACGTGCCGCGCAGGGCACGCACCATCTGATCGTTCGTCTCCATGGCGATCAGCAGGGCGCCGTCGACGCTGCCTCCGCGGATCATATCTACCACCCGCGTCGCGGTGACGTCCGAGTCCACCAGCATCAGCGGCATGACGTAGCCATTGGCCGAGAGGACGGAATTGGCCCCGGCGGCCATGCGCGACAGGTTCGGGTCCGCATAGAAAAGGTCGATGTGTTCCCGCACCACCAATGCGACCGTGAAGCTCTTGCGGCGCACCAGCGAGCGGGCGTTTCCGTTCGGGACGTAGTTTGCCTCGAGGACCGCGGCGTCGATGGCCTCCGCCGTCCGGCGAGCAACGTTCGTGTGTCCGTTCAGGTGCCGCGAGACGGTCGCGTGCGAGACCCCTGCGACGCGTGCCACATCGCGGATGGTCGGACGGGGCCTCATCTTCTGGTCAACTCCTCAAGGGTGAGATATGGGTGCGATGCAGGTACGCCAAACCGGACCTGAGGGCGAGTATTACGGAAGTATCACGATACTCGAACTCGTTGTTGCTGGGCCACTGCCACCATGCTAGCGTTACATCGTCTCGTCATGTACACGTGTACACAGCATCACTCACGTTGGCCATGACGGGGTGGACAGCACGTGCGAGGCGCTCCCGGCGATAAGCACAGGATGCCCATGACGTTGAAGGTCATCATCACTCAAGGAAGAGGAACCCACTATGATGTCACACCCACGCCGCAGGCGGTCGGTGGCACTGGTTTTCAGCACCGTCGCCATCGGCTCGCTGGCGCTCGCCGCGTGCTCGTCGGACGCGAATGACGACCCGTCCACGGACGATACATCCACCGTCGCTGGGGGCGAGGCAATCTCGCTCACTTACATCCACCGGCTCCCCGATGGTGAGGGCATGGTTCGCGCGTCGGACCTGGCCGACCAGTGGAACGCCGAGAACCCTAATATTCAGGTAGACGCCGTCAAGTTTGACGGCCAGGCGCCTGAACTCGCCACCAAGCTGGAGACAGACGTCAACGCGGGCGTGGCGCCGTGCCTCGCGCAACTAGACTACTCCGAGATTCCCGCGGCGTACGTGCACGGACTCACGGAGGACGTGACGGAAGACGCCGAGCAGTACCGCGACAACTTCTCCGGTGCGTTCTCGCTGATGACTGTGGGCGGCGTGACCGTGGGCCTGCCCCAGGACACCGGCCCACTCGTGTATTTCTACAACAAGACGGAGTTCGACCGTCTTGGCCTCGAGGTGCCGACCACCCTGGACGAGTTCACGACGACCGCGGCCAAGGCTGCCGACGAGGGCAAATACATCGCGGCTTTCGAACCCGACGAGGCGAAGTTCTGGATGTCCGGCCAGGCCGCCGCCGCCGGCGCGCAGTGGTATACCTCCAGTGACGCCGGCTGGGTTGTGAACGCAGACAGCGCCGCCTCGGCCGTAGTCGCTGACTTCTGGCAGACGCTGCTCGACGCCAAGTCGGTCCCCGTGATCGAGCGGTGGTCCGACGGCTTCGGCGCCGCACTCAACGACCAGTCGCTGATAGGCACCATCGGCGCCGCCTGGGAGACCCCCCTGCTCGCCGATGCGATGGCCGGCACCGCGAATGACGGACAGTGGGCGGTCGCCCAGCTTCCGGGCTACGGCGTCGACGGCATGACCGGTCCCGACGGCGGCTCTGGCATCGCCGTATTGGCCGGTTGCGACCACCCGAAGGAGGCGCTCGCCTTTGCCAACTGGTTCAACACGCAGATCGATGCGCTCGTATCGCAGGGACTGGTCGTTGCGGCGATCGGCGACATGTCCACACCCGATGCAATCGCCGAGTTCTACGGCGGCCAGGACGTGTCCGCGGAGCTCGCGGCTGCCAACGCGGCGCTGTCACCTGACTTCGGCTACATGCCGGGATTCGCCACGGTGGGTGACGCCATGACGCGTGCGGCGGCGGCAGCCGGCTCAGGTTCGGGCACGGTGGCCGACGTCTATAAGGCGGCCCAAGACCAGTCGGTCTCGACGCTCGAGGAACTGGGCCTTCCGGTCGACAACTGACGTGAAGTGGTGGGGGCCCGTGAGGGTCCCCACCGTCCGCGTGTAGTCCAACTGCGATTCGTTTTGCGATGAGAGGAACTCCCCCCATGAAGTCACAGGCCGCAGTGCTGAGTGACCAGCAGCCCGCCCCGCGACGACGGCGTCGCTCGGGTGCACGCCGAGAGGCGATGACCGGGTGGGCGTTCATGATGCCCTTCGCGTTGCTCTTTGTGCTGGTATTCGTAGTTCCGATCGCGGTGTCGGTGCGCGAGTCGGTGTTCGCCCAGGTCGGTACCGGGGACAGCCTCTACGGGGGCGGCAACCTCACGTCTACCTTTGTGGGCTTCGACAACTTCGTCCATGTGCTCACCAACACGCGCTTCTGGGCGGGGGTGGGCAGGGTCGGACTGTTTGGCCTGATCCAGGTGCCGTTGATGATCCTTGTCGCGCTAGGCCTCGCGCTCCTCCTCGACTCGTGGCTCATCAGACGTGTCGGGGGATTCCGTCTCGGCTACTTCCTTCCCTACGCCATTCCCGGCATCGTCGCCGCAATGGTCTGGCTCTACCTATACACCCCCGAGATCTCGCCCATCGTCGACCTCCTATCTCACCTGGGAATCCACGTGGACCTCATGGGTCCGGGGTTGGTGCTGTTCTCCATGGCGAACATGACGACGTGGACCTATACGGGCTACAACATGCTGATCTTCCTCGCCGCGCTACAGACGATTCCCCGCGACCTCTACGAGGCCGCGCGGGTCGACGGTGCGTCGGGCTGGCAGGTGGTCCTCAAGATCAAGGTGCCGCTCGTCCGCGGCGCCGCACTTCTCGCCATCCTGCTGTCGATCATCGGCACGGTGCAACTGTTCAACGAGCCCACCGTGCTCGCCGCGGTCAACTCGTGGATGGGAGCCGACTACGTTCCGATGATGATGGCGTACAACACCATGATGGGTCAGCTGTCGCCCTCGGGTGCCGGCCCGGCATCCGCGATCTCGATCGTGATGGCGCTGTTGGCCGGAGTCCTCGCCGCGATCTACGCCCTCCTGCAGAAGAGGTTCATGCGATGACCACCGCCCTTGGAACTGCCATGCGACGTCGCTCGCATGCTCACGTCGACGTCGATGCACCGCCCAAGAGCATCGCCCCGTCGCGCGCGGCACGCACTGTCACGGTGATCGTGCTGATCTTCGCGCTGCTGTATTTTCTGTTGCCCATCGTGTGGCTGCTGATCGCCTCGACCAAGTCCAACTCGGACCTGGTTTCCACACCCGGCTTCTGGTTCGGTGACTTCAATCTCGCGGACAACTACAGCAAGCTCATGGAGTGGACTCAGGGCAACTTCTGGCGGTGGGTAGCCAACTCGATGTTCTACTCGACCACGGCGGCCGTGATCGGGACACTCGTCCGTGTCCGCCGGCTACGCGCTGGCAAAGTTCCGCTTCCCCGGGTCCCGGTTCATGTCGGGCGCGATCCTTGGCGGGCTGCTCATGCCGGTGGCGTTGCTGACCGTGCCGCTGTATATCGTGTTCCAGCAGATCGGCCTCACGAACACGGCGTGGGCGATCATCATCCCGTCGTGCGTTTCGCCGTTCGGCGTCTTTTTGGGCCGCGTCTTCGCGGACTCGGCGGTGCCCAAGGAGGTGCTCGAGGCGGCGCGCATCGACGGCGCTTCGGAGTCCCGCATCTTCTTCCGCATGGTGTTGCGCCTGATGGGGCCCGCCATGGTGACGATCTTCCTGTTCATCTTTGTGGCAACCTGGAACAACTTCCTGCTACCCCTGATGATGATCAGTTCGCCCGAATTGAAGCCCGTCACGCTGGGCCTGTACGGCATGGCCACCTACTTCGCCCCTCAGAAGGGTGCCGTGATGCTCGGCGCGCTGTTGGGAGTGATTCCGCTCATTGTGCTGTTCCTGTGCCTGCAGCGATATTGGCGTTCGGGCCTGACCGCAGGCGCCGTGAAGGGCTGACGCGACCCCTCTATCCGACGTTTGCACGCGGGCGCGTCGTTGCACCCGTCCTGCCCCGACCGCACTACCGAAGGAATGATCCCCATGTCTGACCGTCTCAATGATTCGCGGCGTCCCGTGCTTCACCTCGACTCGCCGGCCTACGGCGGCGACTGGAGTCCCGAGCAGTGGGACCAGGCCACCTGGTCGCGCGACATCGAGTTGATGATCGAGGCCGGCGTCACGATGATCACGCTCGGCGTGTTCTCGTGGGCGCGATTGGAGCCCAAGGAGGGCGGCTACGAACTCGACTGGCTGGCCGACGTGATCGATCGCTTGCACGCCGCGGGCATCGCTGTGGACCTCGCCACCGGCACCGCCTCGCCGCCGGCGTGGATGGCCGTGGATCATCCGGAGACGTTGCCGGTGGATTTCCACGGCGTGCGACTGGGCTTCGGGTCGCGGCAGCAATACTGCCCGTCGTCGCCGGTGTACCGCGAACGCTCCCGCGCGCTGGCCGCGCAGCTCGCCGAGCGCTTTGGCCGTCACCCCGGCGTCGTGATGTGGCACATCAACAATGAGTATGCGTGCCACACTCACGAGTGCTTCTGTGACGTGTGTGCCGGGGAGTTCTCCGCGTACCTGGCCGCACGGTACACGGAGGTCGACGCGCTCAACGCAGCGTGGGGTACCGACTTCTGGGCACAGCGCTACACGGGCTTCGAGCAGATTCGCCCACCGGCGGCCGCCCCCACTCTGCTCAGCCCCGCACAGGTGCTCGACTGGCGTAGGTTCTCCAACCGCCAGTTGCTGCAGTGCATGACCGGCGAGAAAGCGCAGATCCGGGAGCGCTCGGCGCTGCCTATCACGACCAACTTCATGGGAGCGTTCCCGTGGCTCGACTACCGCGAGTGGGCGCAGCACCTCGATGTCATCACTGATGACTCATACCCGGATCCCGCCGACCCCGCGGCGGCCGCGGACGTGGCATGGGCCGGCGATCTGATGCGCGGGTTGGCCGCGGGCAAGCCGTGGTTGCTCATGGAGCAGGCGCCGGGTGCCGTTCAGTGGCGCGAGCGCAACGCGGCGAAACGGCCGGGACAGCTCACCCAGTGGTCACTCGCGCGGTTGGCGCACGGCGCTGACGGCGTGCTGCAATTCCAGTGGCGGCAGTCCGTGCGTGGCGCGGAGTCGTTCCACTCCGGTATGGTTCCCCACTCGGAAGCAGCCTCCCGCGTGTGGCAGGAGACCAAAGCACTGGGCAGGGAACTCGCGCGCCTTGGCCCCGTGATCGGCCAGCCCACTACCGCCGACGTGGCAATCGTGATCGACTGGGAGTCCGAATGGGCGCGGGGCGCGGCGATCGGCCCCGTCAACGACGCCGAACCCTTCGAGTCCGCGCGCCAATGGCACCGAACCCTGTGGGAGTCCGGCGTCGCGGTGGACGTCATCGGACCGGACGATGCGGTGGACACCTATCGGGCGGTCATCGTGCCCGCGCTCGCGATCGACCGGCCGCGCCTGGCCGCGCGGCTCGAGACCGCCGTCGGCGAGGGCACGCGGGTGGTCGTCGCCGGCCCCACCGGCATCGTCGACGACCAGCTTGCCGCCATCACCGGCGGGTATCTGGGTTCGCTGCGCGACCTGCTGGGCGTCCGCGTCATCGATTTTGCGCCCGCCGTGGGCATCGAACCGATGTCCGCACGGGACGCGTCGGCGTCGCGCATCACCCGCGCGACAATCGCCCCCGCCTCGCACGAGTGGATCGGTATCGAGCCCGCCGGCCCGCTCGCCTTGGACGTCGCGAGCGATGTGCGCGGCGGCCGATGGGCGGAAGAGGTGGTCGTGACGGCCGCCTCTGAAAGCGTGCCAGGTGCCGCGGTGGTGGGAACCTTCGATGGCCGCGGGGCGGGTGTCGACCTGCGCGGGATGCCGGCCATCACCCGGCGCCGCCACGGGGAGGGGTCCGCTTGGTACGTTGCGACCGACCTTGATGCGGCGTCGCGTGCGGTGGTCGCACACTCGGTCATGAGGGAAGCCGATGTGCGCCCGGTACTCGAGGCGCTCCCGGACGGCATCGAGGCGCACCGTCGCGGCGACTTCCTGTTCTTGCTGAACCATTCCGACGAGGCCGTGTCGGTACCAGGCATGGCGGGGACCGAGTTGCTCACCGACGCCGAGTGCGGACAAACCCTGCCGCTGGCACCGCGCGGATCGGCTGTGGTCCGGCTAGCAACCGCGTAGGTATCGGCCCCGATGCGAGATGCACACGCGGGGCGGGTCACCGGCGTCAACCGCGAAAGCGGTGAACTGGGGCGACCCTACCGAGCATCGTCGCCCTGCCTTGTTTGGCGCTCCCCCGCCACGACTATCTGGCCAGCCTGATGGCCCGCGGCAGCCGCATCGGACCACGGCCGGTCCCTCGGGACGCTTGCGACGTCGGATTCGGTATGTATCCTGTGGACGTCGCCCCCCTACAAAAAGCGGGATGCGCAATCTTCTTAGAAAGTAGGTCACATGACCCGCAAACTCGTCATTGTCGAGTCCCCAACCAAGTCGCGCACCATCGGCGGCTACCTTGGCGACGATTACGACGTGGTGTCGAGCGTGGG
>Ga0307486_1000397_pt1 | contig 40771 bp, 37 predicted proteins | sample CBIW02metaG_FD_203663 | JGI IMG/M metagenome (GOLD analysis project Ga0307486, IMG submission 203663) | Sea-ice brine microbial communities from Beaufort Sea near Barrow, Alaska, United States - CBIW 0.2 | ecosystem: Environmental > Aquatic > Marine > Coastal | place: USA: Alaska | collected... | reverse complement strand
TCTCGCATGCCATGGAAAATTCTATTGTTGAAGGAGTGTCCCACGAGCATATTTCACTGCTTTTTATGGAAGAAATGAACCGTGACTTTAACCAAAGTTTAACGCTTGCCATCGAGATCTTTAAAGGCACTTATAAACGCAAATTTATGAACCAGCTTGTTTCAAGCCAGCTGGATATGGATCGCTTGGATTATCTTAAACGGGACAGTTTTTATACCGGGGTGCCGGAAGGGAACATTAACAGTGAGCGTATTATTACCATGTTATATGTGGTAAAAGACAATTTGGTTGTTGAAGAAAAGGGCATTTATTCGGTAGAAAAATTTCTTGTCGCCAGAAGGTTAATGTACTGGCAGGTATATTTGCACAAAACCAGCGTAGCGGCAGAACAACTATTGATACGTGTGCTAAAACGCGCCAAGGAACTTACAGATTCCGGTAAGAAATTGCAATGTAGCCCGGCACTTTCCTTTTTTTTAACCAACAAAATAAGCCTGGAAAATTTTGATGCAGTCACCTTGAATATCTTTGCAAAACTGGACGATTACGATATTGTATCAGCGATGAAGGAATGGGTTGAAATAGATGATTTTGTTTTGAGTAACCTGAGCGAAATGCTTCTAAATAGAAATCTTCTGAAGGTTAAACTGAAAAATAAACCGACAGACCATGGAAAATTACAGAAATACAGGGAAGCAATTCAAAAAAAGCACAACCTATCTGAACATGAAGCAGATTATTTTGTTTTTAGCGGGGAAATTTCAAATGTGGCTTATTCCAGTGAAAAAAACAAAATTCAAATTTTACACAGAAACGGGAAAACTACGGATGTGGCTAAGGCTTCCGACCAATTAAACTTAAAAGCATTGTCCAAAGAGGTAACTAAATATTATATCTGTTATCCAAAGGTCAAAGATTAACTCATTTTCTTTACTTTTGCCACAATGAAATTTACAGCAGCACAAATAGCCGAGATTTTAGAAGGAACTGTCGATGGGAATCCGAAGACAGAGGTTTTTAAATTGGCCAAGATTGAAGAAGGCACAAAAGGTTCGTTAACCTTTTTGAGCAATCCTAAATACACTTCATATATTTATTCTACAAATGCATCCGTTGTCATTGTAAAAGATGATTTTCAAATTGAGGATAAAATCGAAACTACTTTAATTAGGGTCAAAGACCCTTATAAAGCTTTTTCAACCTTATTGGAATATTATAATCAGGTGCAATTGAATAAAAGTGGGATTGAAGAACCTCATTATATTTCCGAATCTGCCGTTTATGGGGAGAATATTTATCTTGGAGCATTTGCTTATTTAGGTGAAAACGTAATAATTGGAAAGGATGTAAAGATTTATCCAAACTCTTATATAGGCGATAACGTAAAAATTGGAGATAACACAATTATATTTGCGGGAGTTAAAATATACTCTGAAACGGTTATTGGAAATTTCTGTGTAATCCACAGTGGTTCTGTAATAGGAGCTGATGGTTTTGGATTTGCCCCAAATGATAGGGGCGAATATTCCAAAATTCCGCAAATAGGTAATGTTATTTTAGAGGATTTTGTAGATATTGGAGCAGGAACTACTATAGACCGTGCGACCCTGGGCTCCACTATAATACGTAAAGGTGTAAAAATTGACAATCAGGTACAAATTGCCCATAACGTTGAAGTTGGGCAACATACAGCCATTGCCGCACAAACAGGAATAGCTGGTTCTACCAAAATAGGTGAAAATTGCCTAATTGGAGGCCAGGTAGGTATTGCAGGGCATTTAAACATTGGCAACGGGGTAAAAGTTCAGGCACAATCAGGTATTGGTAGAAATATAAAAGACGAGGAAGTGATTCAAGGTTCCCCGTCATTTGGTTATAACGAATTCAACAAATCGTATGTTCATTTTAAAAATTTTACAAAAATTGTAGAAAGGTTAACCCAATTAGAAAAACAAAATAAGAATGGCTGAGAACCTTTCAAAACAACGAACCATCAAGAAAGCAATTTCTTTAATGGGAGTAGGGCTTCATACAGGTAAAGAAGTTAGCCTTACCTTTAAACCCGCACCAGAAAATACCGGTTACGTGTTTAAGCGTGTGGATTTGGAAAACGAACCTATCGTTGAAGCAGATGTAAATTATGTGGTAAATACCCAGAGGGGAACCAATCTTGAAAAAAACGGGGTAAGCATACAAACTTCAGAACATGTGCTGGCTGCTTGTGTAGGGCTGGAGATAGACAATGTTATAATAGAATTAAACGCTTCTGAACCACCTATAATGGACGGTTCTTCAAAGTATTTTGTAGAGGCTTTGGAAGAAGCCGGTATAGAAACTCAAAATGCCAGCAGGGATGAATTTATTATCACCGAAGTTATTTCATATAAAGATGAAAAAACCGGAAGTGAAATAATTGTGATGCCTTGTGATACTTATCAGGTAACAAGCATGGTTGATTTTGGCACCAAAATTCTGGGAACCCAGAACGCGTCAATTCAAAATCTTTCAGAATTTAAAACTGAAATTGCAAATGCACGTACTTTTAGTTTCCTTCACGAGATTGAAACCTTGCTCGACCACGGTTTAATAAAAGGTGGCGATTTAAACAATGCCATAGTTTATGTTGACAAGGAATTGAATCCTGAAACCATGGATAAATTGCGAAAGGCTTTCAACAGGGATTCTATTTCTGTAAAACCAAATGGCATTTTAGACAATTTAACCCTTCATTATCCTAATGAAGCAGCACGTCATAAATTACTTGATGTTTTAGGGGATTTGGCACTAATTGGAACCAGAATAAGGGGGAAAGTATTCGCTACCAAACCCGGACATGAGGTCAATACCCAATTCGCAAAAAAACTGGCAAAACATATTAAAACTGAAAGGCGTAGTAATAATATGCCTAAAATAGATTTTGATCAGGAGCCGTTGATGGATGTGGTAGCGATAATGGATATATTACCCCACCGGCCTCCATTTTTATTAGTAGATAAAATTTTCAAACTAACCGAAAGTTGTGTGGTTGGGATGAAAAATGTGACCATGAACGAACCGTTCTTTGTTGGTCATTTTCCTGGTAAACCGGTAATGCCCGGGGTTTTACAAGTGGAAGCAATGGCACAAACAGGGGGGATCCTCGCATTGAAATCGGTGCCTGATCCGGAAAATTACCTGACTTATTTCATGAAGATCGATAATGTGAAATTTAAACGGCAGGTTGTTCCCGGAGATACCTTAGTATTTAAATTAGAACTTTTAGCGCCTATCAGACGCGGGATTTGCCAAATGCAAGGCTATGCCTATGCAAACGGGAAACTGGCAGCAGAGGCTATTTTAATGGCACAAATTGTAAAAATAAAATAAAAGAAGATGAACCAACCCTTAGCATATGTGCATCCGGGAGCGAAAATTGCCAAAAATGTGGTTATTGAACCCTTCACGACCATTCACAACAATGTGATAATTGGTGAAGGAACCTGGATAGGTTCAAATGTAACCATTATGGAAGGTGCCCGAATCGGGAAAAATTGCAGTATATTCCCAGGATCGGTCATATCTGCCATTCCACAGGACAAAAAATTTAACGATGAAGAAACCACTACCGAAATTGGCGATAATACAACCATTCGGGAATGTGTGACCATCAACCGGGGTACCTCGGATAGAATGAGAACCGTTATTGGAAAAAACTGCTGGATAATGGCCTACTGTCATATCGCCCATGATTGCATAGTAGGTGATAATTGTATCTTTTCAAACAATAGTACACTTGCAGGACATGTAAATGTAGGCGATTTTGCAATATTGGCAGGGATGTCTGCCGTTCAACAATATTGTAGTATAGGAAGCCATGCTTTTGTAACCGGTGGCTCATTGGTAAGAAAAGATGTTCCCCCTTTTGTAAAAGCGGGGAGGGAACCTCTCTCTTATGTTGGGATCAATTCCATAGGACTTAGACGTCGTGGGTTCACTACCGAAAAAATAAGGGAAATCCAGGATATCTTTCGAATTTTATACCAAAAAAATTACAATAACTCCCAGGCGGTTTCAATAATTGAAGCAGAAATGCAGGCTTCCGCAGAGCGGGATGAAATATTGGAATTCATAAAAAATTCCCAACGTGGTATCATGAAGGGATACATTAGTTCAAATTAAATTCAATTCAATAAAAATGGCAAACACAAGCGATATTAGAAATGGGTTATGCATCCGTTATAACAACGATATTTATAAAGTAATTGAATTCCTACACGTAAAACCAGGAAAAGGCCCTGCCTTTGTAAGAACTAAACTCAAAAGTGTTACCAATGGAAAAGTTTTGGATAATACTTTCTCCGGAGGACATAAAATTGAAGAGGTAAGGGTTGAAACCCATAAATATCAATTTTTATATAATGATGGCGAATTTTATCATTTCATGCACGTGGATGATTTTACCCAAATCATGCTTACAGAAAGTGTTTTGGACATGCCAAATCTCTTAAAAGAAGGGGAAATAGTTACCGTTTTATTAAATACCGAAGACAATATGCCGCTTAGCGTAGAATTACCGGCAAGTGTTATTTTGGAAATTACCTCTACCGAACCCGGAATTAAAGGGAATACAGCTACCAATGCGACCAAGCTGGCAACACTTGAAACCGGAGCAGAAGTTAACGTGCCGCTTTTTATAAATGAAGGAGATAAAGTAAGGATAGAAACTGAAAAAGGCACTTATAAAGAACGAATTAAAGAATAGAAAAAAATGTCAAGAGTTAAGACATAAGATGCAGGACTTTTGTTTTTTATAGTCTTGTATCTTGGCTTTTAATACTTGTTTTTAACCAATATAGAAACTGCAAAAGGCTCTTTTAAATAACTAATTAAAGAATAGAAGAGGAGATTAGAATCAAGACATAAGAACCAAGATTTTAATTTTTTTGATTTTAGAATCTTGCCTCTTGGTTCCTGTTTTTCAACCTGAATAAAATGAAATTTCCCCAAAAATACTCGCTTCGGCAAATTGCAACTATCATTTCATCAACTTTTATAGGTGATGCAAATTTTCCCGTGTATGGAATGAATGAAATCCATGTAGTTACAGAGGGGGATATCGTTTTTGTTGATCATCCAAAATATTACGACAAGGCTTTGAATTCTGCCGCAACGGTTATTTTGATAAATAAGGAAGTGGAATGTCCGGAAGGCAAGGCCTTGCTCATTTCAGATGATCCATTCAGGGATTTCAATAAACTTACCAAATACTTTAAGCCATTTCTGAAAGCATCAGGACACATTGCAGAATCGGCACAAATCGGGAAGAACACGATCGTACAACCCAATGTTTTTATCGGAAATAATGTTATAATTGGAGAAAATTGTTTGATCCATTCCAATGTGAGTATTTATGATGATACTATCATTGCGAATAACGTAATTATTCATGCCGGAACCGTTTTGGGCGCAGATGCCTTTTATTACAAAACCAGGCCAACAGGTTATGATAAGTTGTTGTCCGGAGGCAGGGTGGTAATTGATCATCATGTAGAAATAGGAGCACTATGTACAATAGATAAAGGCGTTTCCGGAGATACATTTATAGGTGCGGGAACCAAGATAGACAACCAGGTTCAAATTGGCCACGATACCATAATTGGTGAAAAATGTCTGATCGCAGCCCAAACTGGAATTGCCGGTTGTGTAATTGTTGAAGATGAAGTTACCATTTGGGGTCAGGTTGGGATAAGAAGCGATGTGCGAATTAGAAAAGGAACCATTCTTTTGGCACAAACCGGAGTATCTAAATCTACCGAAGAAAACACCAAATATTGGGGAACACCTTCAGGAGAGGCAAGGACAAAGTTAAGGGAATTTGCCGCTGTTAAAAAACTTCCTGGATTAATAGATAAAATCAAATAAGTAGTATGAGTTTAATTGACAAAAAATTAGTACAAGCGTTTTATACATCCAATTTTTATGAAAATCCGGAAGAAGTGAAGACTTATATGCACCCGGAAGTCGAACTTTTTTGGAATAGCAGTGCAGGATTTAATAAGATGAATTTTTCGGATGTTTTTAAAATGAGTTCTGAAATGTCCAAAACTTTTGAATCTTTGAGAGCTGAAATCAGCCATCTATTATATGATAAAAATCAGGTAACTATTCGTTTAACATACCATATAAAAACTGTAGAAAACCCGGAGGAAGAAATACCTATGGCACATTTTATCGCCATTTGGGAAATTAAAGACGGAAAAATGTTCAAAGGCTATCAAATTAGTCAGGCTGCAGATGAAACTCCAGAGAATTTAAGTTCTTTTCTTTCAACAAACTTCTAAAAAGCTGTTAAGGTTTCTATATAAAAACCTACTTTTGTAGGGCAAAAATCTATATAATTATGAGTGTTTTAGTAAATAAAGATTCAAAAATAATTGTTCAGGGATTTACCGGAAGTGAAGGTACTTTTCATGCTGAACAAATGATAGAATACGGTACCAATGTGGTAGGTGGGGTTACTCCCGGAAAAGGTGGACAAACACATCTTGAAAAGCCTGTTTTCAATACCGTATCTCAAGCTGTTAAAGAAACAGGTGCAAATGTATCGATTATCTTTGTTCCCCCTGCTTTTGCTGCTGATGCCATTATGGAAGCAGCCGATGCCGGTATTGCGGTAATAATTACAATTACCGAAGGAATTCCTGTTTCAGATATGATCAAGGTTAATAATTACATCAAAAATAAAGCTTGCCGCCTTATTGGACCTAATTGTCCCGGAGTAATTACTCCCGGAGAAGCCAAAGTAGGAATTATGCCCGGTTTCGTATTCAAAAAAGGAAACGTTGGAATTGTATCAAAATCTGGCACCTTAACTTATGAAGCTGCAGATCAGGTTGTAAAACAAGGTTTGGGAATCACTACAGCAATTGGAATTGGAGGCGATCCTATAATTGGAACCACTACTAAAGAAGCTGTAGAACTTCTAATGAATGATGATGAAACCGAGATTATTGTGATGATAGGTGAGATTGGCGGTCAACTGGAAGCCGATGCTGCAAAATGGGTAAGAGCGAACGGAAACAAAAAACCGGTTGTTGGTTTTATTGCCGGTGAAACTGCTCCTGCAGGTCGTACTATGGGTCATGCTGGTGCAATTGTGGGAGGAAGCGAAGATACCGCTCAGGCTAAAAAAGCTATCCTAAAGGAAAATGGTATTTACGTAGTGGATTCTCCTGCCGAAATAGGTAAAAAAGTTGCCGAAGTTTTAGCCGGTGTTTTAAAGGTTTAAACAAACTGAAATAATATTTGATTAAATCCTCCTGGATACCTGTTTTTAGGTAATTTCAGGAGGATTTAATATTTTACGGCTTATGGACTTTTATTATATTTGAAAACAGATCATCTTAAATCCAAAACCTGGATTATCTTTCAAAGAAACTGGTTTTTATGGGTAATTTTAAAATTTATATTTTAGCGTCTTAAGTCATTCATTTTTAAAACTATTTATCACTGTAATTTAAGAATTAGCAAACATGAAATTATTAGAAGGAAAAAATGCGATTATAACCGGTGGGAGCCGTGGAATAGGGAAAGGAATTGCACAGGTTTTTGCCAAACACGGAGCCAACGTTGCTTTTACCTATTCCTCATCTGTAAATGCTGCAAATGAGCTTGAGAAAGAGCTTAGCGGTCTTGGAGTGAAGGCCAAAGGATATCAGTCCAATGCGGCAAATTTTGAGGAAGCTCAGGAATTGGTTAAAAAGGTTGCAGAGGATTTTGGTAAGATCGATATTTTGATCAATAATGCCGGGATTACCAAGGATAATCTTTTGATGCGAATGACCGAAGAAGATTTTGATAAGGTAATTGAAGTTAATTTAAAATCGGTTTTTAATATGACCAAAGCCATTCAGCGAATTATGTTGAAACAACGCAGCGGAAGCATAATCAATATGAGTTCTGTAGTGGGGGTAAAAGGAAATGCCGGGCAGGCAAATTATGCCGCCTCGAAAGCCGGAATAATCGGATTTTCAAAATCGATGGCTTTGGAACTTGGTTCCAGAAATATCCGTACCAATGTGATCGCCCCAGGTTTTATAGAAACCGAAATGACCGGGAAATTGGATGAAAAAACCGTTCAGGGCTGGAGGGATTCCATTCCATTAAAACGCGGAGGTACTCCGGAAGATATCGCAAATGCCTGTGTTTTTCTTGCAAGTGATCTAAGTAGCTATATCACCGGACAGGTTTTGCACATAAATGGCGGAATGCTTACTTAAACAAAATTAGAAATACGAAGTTAGAAACTGGAAAGTGAAAGATTAAAAATTTATAGATTTTATACTATTCTACTATATTTAGTCTTTAGTCTTTAGTCTTTTCTCTTTTTTCTTTTTTTTTAACTTCTAGCTTCGTACTTCAAATTTCGTACTTTTAAAAGATGTCCTTAACAACTGTCTTATTAATATGCCTCGCCGCTTTTGTCGCGGTCGGATTTATTGTTTTTAAATATTTCGTAGGAGCCAAAAAACCAACCGGGAGTATTTATTTTTTGGCGGCATTAAGGTTCGTGAGTATATTTGTTTTATTGCTTCTACTGATCAACCCAAAAATTAAACAACAACAATTTGAGGTTATAAAGCCACAATTGCTGATTGCTATAGATCAGTCGGTATCAATAGATTATTTGGAGAAAGGAGATAGTGTTAGATTATTTGCCGATTATTTAATTAACCACCCGAAACTTCAGGAACGATTTTCTATCCAAACTTATGGGTTTGGGAAGGAATTAAACCGGATTGATTTGGATTCCCTGGCATTTAACAAGCAGCAAACCAATATTTCCAAAGTCTTGAATAGCCTGGAAAAATTAAATTCGTCCAATCAAACAGCCATTGTTTTGCTATCAGATGGTAATCAAACAGTTGGTGAAGATTTTCAATATTTTACCTCAAGGGAAACTTCAGAAATATTTCCTGTGGTAATAGGTGATACAACAGCCCAGACGGATCTTTCCATTTCAAATTTAAATGTCAATAAATACGCTTTCCTAAACAATAAGTTCCCGATAGAGGTTATTGTAAATTATTCAGGAAATACAAAGGTACAAAGCAAATTTGAGATCAAATCGGGAAATTCGGTATTGTTTACAAAAACCATCGATTTTAATTCTGAAGATAATTCGGAAATAATAACCACTACTTTAACGGCAAATAAACTGGGAACCTTTTTATATGAGGCTGCGATTACTCCTTTGACTTCAGAAAAAAACACCATTAACAACAATAGAAAATTCGGCATTGAAGTTATAGATGAAAGGACTTCGGTATTGATACTAACCTCAATATCTCATCCCGATCTTGGAATGTTAAAGAAATCTATAGAAAGTAATGAACAACGCCTTGCAAAGGTTGAATATATTCAGGATTACAATGAAATAGAATTAAATGATTTTCAATTAGTTATAATTTACCAACCAAACAATCGGTTTAAACAAGTCTTTGAAGATATCAGAACCAAAAACCTGAACAGTTTTATTATAACCGGCACCCAAACCGATTGGGGTTTCCTCAATTCGGCACAACAAAATTTCAGTAAAGCTCTCACCGCACAATCCCAGGAAATATTTCCCATTTATAATGAAAATCATCCGCAATTTCAATTTGAAAACATAGGGTTTAGTCAGTTTCCACCTCTGGTTGATGCTTTTGGATCTTTAAAGTTCAAAAATGAAACTTTCAGTCCTATGCTTTTTCAACAATTAGAAGGGATCTCAACAAAATTTCCGTTACTAGCGACTTTTCAAAATAATTTTTCAAAACAAGCCGTATTATTTGGCGAAAATATCTGGAAATGGAGAGCAGAATCTTACAGGAACAAGGGTTCATTTGACCAATTTGATACATTTATTGGAAAATTGGTTCAATATCTCTCGGCTACCCAAAACCGAGACCGACTCACCTTTGAGGCTGAAGCTTTTTATCTGGAAAATGAAGAAATCAATATTTCAGCCCAGTATTTTGATCAGAATTATCGGTTTAATCCGGATGGACAATTAGTACTTGAGATAAGTAACTTAAGTTCAAATGAGGGTTTGGAAATTGAAATGTTGCCCGGCAACAACCAATTTAAAATTCAATTAGAAAACCTGAAACCAGGGGATTATAGCTTTGAGATCAAAGAACAAGCTTCCGGGATTTCGGGAAGTGGGACTTTTTCAATTCTTGGGTTTAATGTGGAACAACAGTTTTCTAAGGCGAATCTCGCAAAACTTCAAAGTCTTACAAAAAACAACCAGCAAGGGCTTTATTTTCTAAATGATCCAAAAGCCATGGTAACAGGCTTAATTGCTGACAATCGTTTCGTTTCAATGCAAAAAAACCGAGAAAAAACCCTATATTTGATTTCCTGGAAATTTTTGCTTGCCTTACTCGTGTCAAGTCTTGTTACAGAGTGGTTTATCAGAAAATATCTCGGATTAATTTAATAATTTTTAATAATTTATTTATGGACAAATTGCCCAAAATTGGTTTACCCATTTTATTTGTAATTGTGGTTTTAATCATTTTAATCGCTAAATCAACAGTTACCATTGATTCCGGAGAAGCCGGAGTCTTATATAAAACCTTTGGTGGAGGTGTAGTGACAGATGAACCGCCTTTAGGTGAAGGTTTTCACGTTGTTGCCCCCTGGAACAAGGTTTATGTTTACGAGGTTCGTCAACAATCTTTAGATGAAAATATGCAGGTATTATCTTCTAATGGATTACAGATAAAATTAGATGCCTCAATTTGGTTTCAACCTTCTTATGAACAATTAGGTTTACTTCACCAGGAAAAAGGAGAAAATTACGTGCAGCGTGTATTGCAACCTGCTGTTCGTTCCGCAGCCCGTGCAGTAGTAGGACGTTATCAGCCAGAACAATTATATTCAAGTAAAAGGGAGGCTATTCAACAAGAAATTTTTGATGAAACAAAACTCCTTTTACAAGATCAGTATGTTCAAATCAATGAGGTTTTGGTGAGGGACGTTTCTTTGCCGGCAACTCTCAAGCAAGCGATTGAACGCAAATTAGGTCAGGAGCAGGAATCTCTGGAATATGAATTTAGATTGACTAAAGCTGCGCAGGAAGCAGAAAGACAAAAAATTGATGCAGAAGGTAAAGCCAATGCAAACAAAATTTTAAGTGCCTCTTTAAATGATCAAATTTTAAGGGAAAAAGGTATACAGGCCACTGTTGAACTGTCCAAATCTCCTAATGCTAAAGTAATTGTAATTGGTTCCGGAGAAGGAGGAATGCCTTTGATTTTAGGAAATAACTAAATTAGGAAAATCATAAATTTTTGAAAAATCATTTATTTTTCCAAATAATAAAGTTAGATTTGCATTCAACATGAGAACAATTCAACTACATCATCATCATATATTTTACACCGCTTACGCGAGGTGAATGTGATATGTAGAATTTTCAACATATTTAAAAACCCGTTTGAGCAATCAAACGGGTTTTTTTATACGTTTTTTTTAAAATCGAAATTTAAAAAATTGATTATGAGTAAAGATAAACTTAGAATTGCGATTCAAAAAGCAGGCAGGCTTAATGAAGAATCCATTTCACTCCTGAAGGATGCGGGAATTTCCATAGATAACGGGAAAGAACAGTTAAGAGCTTCAGCCCGCAATTTCCCATTGGAGGTAATGTATCTTAGAAATGGTGACATCCCTCAGTATTTGAGGGATGGAGTGATAGACATAGCTATTTTGGGTGAAAATGTCCTTATAGAAAAAGGGGAGGATATAATAAGGGGAGAAAAACTAGGGTTTTCCAAATGCCGGGTTTCCTTAGCGGTTCCAAATTCCATGAAATACAACGGCATTCAGGATCTCAATGGGAAAAGGATCGCCACTTCTTATCCAAATACGGTAAATTCCTTTTTAGCTGAAAAAGGAATTAAGGCTGAGCTTCATATTATTAATGGATCGGTGGAAATTGCACCAAATATTGGACTTTCCGATGCCATTTGTGATATAGTTTCCAGCGGAAGCACCTTATTTAAAAACAATCTGAAAGAAGTGGAAGTCATGCTAAAAAGCGAGGCGATTTTGGCGATCTCACCAAAAATTTCAGAAGCGAGAAAGGCAATTTTGGAAAAGCTTCAATTCCGGATAAAATCTGTGTTAAATGCCCGTACAGCAAAATATATTTTAATGAATGCGCCCAATGATAAGCTTGATGAAATTATTAAACTATTACCGGGAATGCGCAGCCCTACCGTTCTACCTCTTGCAGAAAAAGGCTGGAGTTCCATACATACGGTAATAAATGAAGAGCGATTTTGGGAAGTTATAGATGAATTAAAAGACAGCGGTGCCGAAGGAATTTTGGTTGTGCCTATTGAAAAAATGGTGGTGTAGGTTTAAATCGCACAGAATTCTTGCTTTGCTATCTCTATCTGAAAAATTAACTTAAGTGATATAAAAATGAACATACTATATAATCCTAAAAAATCGGAATGGTCAGAAATTTTAAAAAGACCAACACAAACTGTTGCAGATATAGAGCAAACCGTAAACCAGATCTTTAGTGAAGTACAAACAAAGGGGGATTGGGCAATTGCGAAATACACCGAACTTTTTGACGGAACTTCCCTGCAAAAAACGGTAGTTGGTTCAGGTGAAATTGAAGAAGCTGAAATTGCCGTTTCCGAGGAGTTAAAGGATGCTATAAAACTGGCAAAATCGAATATCGAAAAATTCCATGCTGCGCAAAAAACCGAAAAAGTATTGGTTGAAACCAGCAATGGTGTTCAATGCTGGCAGGAAAAACGCCCTATTCAAAAAATTGGTCTTTACATTCCCGGCGGAACTGCCCCCTTGTTTTCAACAATTTTAATGCTGTCCGTCCCAGCTTCATTGGCTGGTTGCAGGGATATTATTTTATGTACCCCACCAAACAAAGAAGGGAAAGTTCATCCTGCAATACTTTATACCGCCGCTTTATGCGGAATTTCCAAGATTTATAAAATAGGTGGGATCCAAGCTATCGCAGCGATGACTTTTGGTACGGAATCTGTGCCTAAAGTTTATAAAATATTCGGTCCCGGAAATCAATTTGTAACAGTTGCCAAACAATTGGCCACCAAACACCTGGTTTCAATTGATATGCCTGCAGGACCTTCGGAATTGCTTGTCATGGCGGATGATTCAGCCGATGCCGCCTTTGTTGCTTCTGATTTGTTAAGTCAGGCAGAACACGGTGCAGACAGTCAGGTGATCCTGGTTACCACTTCAAAAGATCTGATTATCGAGGTTGAAAAGGAAATTGAAAATCAGCTGACGGATTTGCCAAGAAAGGAAATTGCAGCCAAAGCCATAGAAAACTCAAAATTCATCTACATTGAAAATGATGAACTCGCTTTGGAGTTGATCAATGAATATGGTCCGGAACACCTTATAATCTGTACAAAAAATGAAGATTTTTTCATAGATGGAATTGAAAATGCCGGTTCTGTGTTTATAGGAAATTATACCCCGGAGAGCGCCGGGGATTATGCATCGGGTACTAATCATACTTTACCCACGAACGGTTATGCAAAACAGTATAGTGGCGTGAATTTGGATAGCTTTATGAAGAGCATGACCTTTCAGAAAATTTCGGAGAAGGGAATAATAGAAATTGGACCGGCAGTGGAACTTATGGCCGAAGCAGAAGGACTTCACGCTCACAAGAACGCTATGAGCCTGAGATTAAAAAAAATAAATGGGGAGTAGTTCCTAATTAAAAATGTTGAGTTATTGATTTAAGTTCCGCTTTGAAGTTATATTTAAAGCATTAGCACAGCAGAAGATTTACAGATGAAAACAAAATTCAATATAAACAATTTAGTTCGTAAAAATGTTGCCGGGTTAAAACCCTATTCTTCAGCGCGGGACGAATTTAAACAGGGAGATTCAAAAATGGTATTTTTGGATGCCAATGAAAATCCGTTTCAAACAGGGGTTAACCGATATCCGGATCCGCAGCAAAGAGAACTGAAAGAACAACTCGGGGAAATAAAGGGAATTCCAATTGAAAATATTTTGTTGGGCAATGGCAGCGATGAAGTTTTAGATCTCGTTTTTAGGGCTTTTTGTGAACCGGGAAAAGACAATATCATCACTTTGCCTCCAACGTACGGGATGTATCAAGTTTTGGCTGAAATCAATAATATTGACAATCGGGAAGTACTGTTGACAGATGATTTTCAGCCAAATGTTCCCATGATTTTCAATAAGGTTGATGATAATACCAAATTGATCTTTCTTTGTTCCCCCAACAATCCAACCGGGAATTCGTTTTCTGAAGAAAAGATCCTTGAGATCCTCAATAATTTCAGTGGATTGGTGGTTATTGATGAAGCCTATATCGACTTTTCAGAAAGTGAAAGTTGGATTAAGAAATTGGAGAAATACCCTAATTTGGTTATCACCCAAACCCTTTCAAAAGCTTATGGAATGGCCGGAATCAGGTTGGGAATTTGTTACGCTTCCACAGAGATCATTCAGATTTTAAACAAAATAAAACCACCTTACAACGTAAATGAACTCACTCAAAAACGAGCGTTGGAAAGAGTGGTTGATGTTGTTTCAGTTAAAAATGAAATAGCTGATATACTGATGGAAAGGAACAAGTTACTTAAAGCTTTGCTTGAAGTTGATTTTGTTGCTAAAATATACAATTCAGATGCTAATTTTATCCTGATAAAAGTGGATAATGCCAAACTGCGATACGATCAATTATTAAAAAAAGGAATTGTGATCAGAAACCGAACAACCCAACCACTTTGTGAGAATACATTGCGATTGACGGTCGGGACGGCTGAGGAAAACCAGAAACTTATAGAGGCTTTTCAAAGCCTTAAATAACTTAGAAATTATAAAGAACAATAAGAATCTACTTATGAAAAAAGTATTGTTTATAGACCGGGATGGAACCATCATTCACGAACCTTCAGATTACCAAATAGACAGTTTGGACAAATTCACATTTTATCCGCAGGTAATCTTTTACTTGGCGAAAATCGCAAAAGAACTGGATTACGAATTGGTGATGGTAACCAATCAGGATGGGTTGGGAACAGATGCTCATCCTGAGGAAAATTTCTGGCCTATTCAGAATTTTTTGCTAAAAACCCTTAAAAATGAGGGGGTCGAGTTCAGCGACATTTTGATGGATCGCACTTTTCCAATAGAAAATTCGCTCAACAGGAAACCAAACATTGGACTTTTAGAGGAAAAATACCTAAAAAATAAAGAGTATGACCTGGAAAATTCATTTATGATAGGTGACCGGATGACAGATATGGAATTTGCCCATAATTTCGGTGGAAAGGGGATTTTTATTGAAACTCATCAGGAATTGGGTAATGATGAACTGAAAAACGACAAAAATCAACTGGAAAAGATCATTGCGTTAAAAACCGGCAGCTGGCAGGAAATCTACGAATTTTTAAAACTGAACGACCGCACTGCTGAAATTGAAAGAAAAACCAATGAAACGGATATTCGAATAAAGCTTAATTTGGATGGCACTGGGAAATCAAATATTTCCACCGGAATCGCTTTTTTCGATCATATGCTGGATCAACTATCCCGTCACGGTCAAATGAACCTGGAAATTGACGTAAAAGGAGATCTGGAAGTAGATGAGCATCACACCATAGAAGATACTGCCATAGCTCTTGGAGAGGTGTTCAGTAAAGCCCTGGGAAACAAACTTGGAATTGAACGCTACGGATTTTGTTTGCCAATGGACGATTGCCTGGCACAGGTGGCCATAGATTTTGGAGGCAGGAATTGGTTGGTTTGGGAAGCCGATTTTAAACGGGAAATGATCGGGAAAATGCCCGCGGAAATGTTTTATCACTTTTTTAAATCTTTTAGTGACGGGGCCAAAGCCAATCTGAACATAAAAGCAGAAGGCACGAACGAACATCATAAAATTGAAGCCATTTTTAAAGCCTTTGCCAAAGCCATTAAAATGGCCGTAAAAAGGGATACCGAAAAAATGATTTTGCCTTCAACAAAAGGAATGCTTTAGGAAAATAGGAAGCACGAGGTTAGAAGTTGGAAGCGGATAGAGGATAGAGGATAGAGGAGAAGCAATTTAATATTTATGAAAATAGTGATTATTGATTACGGTGCAGGAAATATACAAAGCATCAAATTCGCGATAAAAAGACTGGGGTATGAAGCTGTTTTAAGCAAGGATGCCGGGGAGATTTCAAATGCGGATAAAGTGATCTTTCCCGGGGTGGGAGAAGCGGGAAGCGCTATGAAAATGCTGAGATCTACCGGTTTGGATAAATTGATCCCAACATTAAAACAACCGGTTTTGGGAATTTGCCTGGGAATGCAGCTCATGTGCAAATCTTCAGAAGAGGGAAATACACAGGGACTGGGTATTTTTGATGTAAAAGTTGTAAAGTTTAACGACGAACTGAAGGTACCGCAAATAGGCTGGAATCAGATATTCAATCTGGAATCGCAGTTGTTTGAAGGTATTAACGAAAATGAATATGTGTATTTAGTGCATAGCTATTACGTTCCGGATTGTGAGGAAACCATAGCCAAAACTGAATATGGAATTGAATATACTTCAGCAATTAAAAAAGATAATTTTTATGGCGTTCAATTTCACCCTGAAAAAAGCAGCGATGCCGGGGCGAAAATATTGGAAAATTTTTTGAAATTAGAAATGCGAAGTTAGAAGTACGAATTGGAATTATTCATAGAAATTATGGATCAAAATACTGATGAAGCAAAAAAACTTCACACAGAAGCAAATGAATTATTATCAATAATAGTAGCATCAATAAATACAGCAAGAATAAATAGCAAACCCAAGTAATTACTAAAAACTGAACTTCTAACTTCAAATTTCATACTTCAAATGAGGATCATACCGGCAATAGACATCATAGACGGAAAATGTGTAAGGCTTTCAAAAGGCGATTACAGTACCAAAAAAATATATAACGAGAATCCGTTGGAAGTTGCAAAGCAATTTGAAGCCCACGGAATTGAATATTTACACCTTGTAGATCTGGATGGGGCAAAGTCAAAACATATCGTAAATCATAAGATTTTGGAACAAATAGCTTCCAAAACCAGTTTAAAAATAGATTTTGGCGGAGGATTAAAATCTGATAAAGATTTGCAGGTAGCTTTTGAATGTGGCGCAAATCAAATTACAGGTGGCAGTATTGCAGTGAAGGATCCTGAAATATTTAAATCCTGGCTGCAAAAATTCGGAAGTGATAAGATCATCCTTGGGGCCGATGCCAATAATGAAAAAGTAGCCATAAGCGGATGGCAGGAAGAATCGAGAGAAGAATTGATCCCTTTTATTCAGCAATATCAAAATGAAGGTGTGAAATATGTAATTTGCACCGATATTTCCAAAGATGGGATGCTGGAAGGGCCTTCTTTCGAACTTTATAAAAAGATCATTGCCGAAACAAAGAATGGATCAGGAACAATAAACCTGATTGCTTCCGGAGGAATTTCAACTTTTAACGAACTTCCCAAATTAGCTGAAATGGGATGTGAAGGAACCATTATTGGAAAAGCGATTTACGAAGGAAGAATAAGTCTGAAGGAGCTGGAAACTTATATAAATGAGTATTAAGTATTTAGACCAACCGTAAGTCAATAATCATGACCATAGAAAAAAGAAACAATGAGATTGCATGAAATAATTTGATTATTATCAGCGTAAATTTGCGTGAACTATTAAGGATAGTCAACCCTAATCAGGCAAATTCAAAAACTAATATCTCAATACTAAATAAAGATGCTTACAAAAAGAATAATTCCCTGTCTGGATATAAAAGATGGCAGAACGGTTAAAGGAATAAATTTTTTGGATCTTCGAGATGCGGGAGATCCGGTGGAATTGGCTGAAATATATGCAAGATCAGGAGCTGACGAACTGGTGTTTTTGGATATTTCGGCCACAGAAGAAAAGCGAAGAACCCTTGCCGAGTTGGTATTGAGGGTTGCAGAAAAGGTAAATATTCCATTTACTGTTGGAGGCGGAATTTCATCCATAGAAGACGTAGATATCCTGCTTAAAAATGGGGCCGATAAGGTATCCATTAATTCTTCAGCGATAAAAAATCCACAGCTCATCAATGATTTGGCGGCAAAATTTGGCAACCAGTGTACCACGGTGGCTATAGATGCCAAGAAAATAGATGGAGAATGGATCGTACATTTAATGGGCGGACAAATCCCAACCGATCTCAATTTATTCGATTGGGCTAAAGAGGTTGAAAAACGTGGAGCAGGTGAGATCTTATTTACTTCCATGAATAACGACGGCACCAAAAACGGCTTTGCCAATGAAGCCCTTGCACGGCTTTCATCAGAACTGCACATTCCCATAATTGCCTCTGGAGGAGCCGGAAATATGCAGCATTTTTGCGATACTTTTAAAGAAGGAAAAGCAGATGCAGCACTTGCAGCGAGTGTTTTTCACTTTAAGGAAATTGAAATTATTGATTTAAAGCAGGAATTGAGAAGGAATGGGATAGCTGTTAGGATTTAAGAGATGAGAAATTTGAGGTTTGAAAAGTTAGATCAAAGAGAAAAGAATATAGAGAATAGATCCAAAAAAGTTAGAAGTGGCTATTAAATTTAGAAATCTGAAATAAGAAAAAAAATGAAAATAGATTTTAATAAAAACAATGATGGACTGGTTCCGGCAATTATTCAGGATGCAACTACAAAAAATGTGTTGATGCTGGGATATATGAATGAGGAAGCTTTTTTAAAAACCAACGAATTAAAAAAAGTCACTTTCTATAGCCGAAGTAAAAATAGATTGTGGACCAAAGGTGAAGAGAGCGGAAACTACCTGGAATTGGTGAACATAAAGAATGATTGTGATAGTGATTCCTTGCTGATTTCAGTGATTCCACACGGCCCAACCTGCCATACCGGCACTGATACCTGTTGGGGAGAAGAGAATAAACCTAATTTTGGTTTTCTTTCAACACTCGAAGGGATTATTGAAGATCGCAAGAAGTTAAGCGGAGTTGAACCTGAATTACGTCAGGAAAAAAATAGTTATGTGGTTTCCCTCTTTGATGAAGGGATCAACCGCATCGCTCAAAAAGTAGGGGAAGAGGCTATTGAAACTGTAATTGAAGCTAAAGATGATAACGATGACTTGTTTTTAAATGAAAGCGCCGATCTTTTGTTTCACTATTTAATTCTGCTTCAGGCAAAGGGATTTACTTTAAAGGATATTGTGAAGATTTTGGAAGGAAGGCATTAAACTATTCTTTCCACTCCCCAAATTTTCCGGACTCATAATCTTTATAAGCCTGATTGATTTCGTCCATGCTGTTCATTACAAATGGCCCTCTGGCAACTACAGGTTCGTTTAAAGGAGCAGCATGACCGAATAAAAGAATACTGTCAGTTCGTGCTTCAATAGTAAGTTTTTCGGCATCATTCTCAAATTCTGCGAGATTAAGGGCTTTCACCAGTTTTTCGTTTACCAGCAATTCCCCTTTGATCACATAAAAAAAGATGTTGTTTTCCTTTGGAACAGTTAAATCCAGCTTTCCGGTTTCTTTAAAAAAGAGCGTTGTTAAATTCACATTTGTCAAGGTTTGGAAAGCTCCTTTAGTTTCGTTAAAACTACCGGAAATAACCTGTGCAGTGATTTTTCCTTCATCCAAAGATATTTTGGGAATTTCATTTTCCTGAAAACCTTTGTACTGAGGTTTTGTCATTTTTAACTTTGCGGGAAGATTCAACCATAGCTGAAGGATTTCCAGATTCCCACCGTGTTTCTTAAAATCCTCAGATGAAACTTCCGCATGTATAAGTCCGCTGCCGGCGGTCATCCATTGTACTCCGCCACTTTGAATTATGCTTTTATGTCCATCGGAATCTTTATGGGCAATATCTCCCTCCAATATAAAAGTTACGGTTTCCATTCCCCGATGCGGGTGTGGTCCAAAAGGCAAGCCATTGTTATTTGGAGCATATTTTTGTGGCCCATGATGGTTTAAAAACAGGAACGGATCTATCATTTGCAAATCCCGGGTTGGCATTGGCGAATAGGTGATCAAATCGGCAACCGGCCGGTATTCCGCTTTATGGATCTTTTTTATGCTTCGCATGGGATTATGAATAAATATAGGATCAGTAATTAAAATTGAATTTACTTGTCGGTTTTATTTCTGACGTAGATCAGTTTAAAGCGGCCAACCTGATTTTCACGTGATTCCACTTCAAATTTATCGATGGAACTGATCATAGGTGTCAGTTTTTGAAACCCGTAATTTCGGGAGTCAAAGTTGGGTTGTTTCTTTTGAAGCAATCCGCCTACATCTCCAAGAAATGCCCAGCCATCTTCATCGGCAACATCAGAAATGGTGCTGGCGATCAATTTGATCACTTTAGGGGTAATTTTATCTAAGTTGTCCTTTTTTGTAGGTTTTCCTTTTACAACTTCAGTTTCCTGCTCTTTGGATATATCCTTCAGAATTTCGATATAAATAAATTTATCACAGGCCACAATAAAAGGTCTGGGGGTTTTCTTTTCTCCAATCCCGATCACTTTCATCGCTGCTTCGCGTAAACGGGTGGCCAAACGCGTAAAATCACTGTCGCTGGAAACCAGGCAAAACCCCTGAACTTTCTGGGAATATAAAATATCCATCGCATCTATGATCATCGCAGAGTCGGTAGCGTTTTTACCGGTAGTATATCCATATTGTTGCATAGGGTTAATGGCATTTTCCAACAACACATTTTTCCATTTTGCAAGTTGCGGTTTTGTCCAATCCCCGTAAATACGTTTAATTGTTGGATTTCCGTATTTAGCGATCTCCTCCATCATTTCTTTAACGTATGCTGAAGGAATATTATCGCCATCTATTAATACAGCTAAATTATTTTCCATTGTTATAAATTTTATGAAGCTAAGTTAGCTTTTTTAATAAAAATGTTCGTCTGATAAAATAAAAAAAACATCAGGCTGAATTTCTTCCAACCTGACGAATTTTTTTTTCATTTCAGAAATGATCTGAACTGTTTATGTTATTTAACTAAACCTATAAAGCGCATTCATTTTTGAACTTTTTTCCGGCATTGCTTGGGGTTCAATCAAAAACACGTTGCCACCATGTTCAATTACCGCTTTGGCCGCCAGGTTCATAAGGGATATGTTTTTTGGAGATTGCTCATCCTGAACTTCCACCGCCATAGTATCTATATTATAAATCCCCCAAATATCCTCTTTGTTATCCAGGAACAAAGTATCAACTTTTCCCTGAATTATGGCAGGAATGATATCATAAACAGAGGCAGATGTCTTAACAGTTTGATTTAGATCTTCAAATTTTTTAAGTTTTTCTAATTTGGTTTTTTCAAAATAGGGCTCAATAATTTTCAATGCCTTTTCATGCAATTCCAACATATCGATGTAAGCCGGATTTCCTACAGCTTCCTCCCCATATAAATATGGATATGAATTGGCTTCCTTATAAATTGGAAAAAAGGAATCCTGACAGGCGATCACTAAAGGAATTTTTTTATTGTGGAGAACAGGTTCCAGGCCTTGGTCTATAGCCCTGAAGTATCTGAATATTTCACTTTTCTTATTGTTGTCAGCTCCTCCATGACCGTGATATTCGGTATGTCCCTCGCCTTGTTTCTGTGGTCTTGATTGAAGCGCCTTTTCTTGATAATCAAATCCAACGCGTTCCTCCAACCTGGAAGGAATCATATCCTCAACATGCACCACGTCAATACTGTATTGGTTTGCTTCAAATAAGGCTACATCTTCCAATTGTAATGAAAGAAGATAAAACCTGCCTTTTTCTGTAAGAATGGGTACAAGGGGTTTAACGTAAAATTCCTTGGATATATAATGATATTCCTCAAAATTGATGGGAAGAGTATATTTATCAAAAAAACCTTCCGCAGAAAAAACAGCTAATCCATCAGATTGGTGTCGCCAAAAATCCTTATCCTGCAATAATTCTTCAATTGGGTTACCTATATTTTTTATCTTTTCAGCTGAAACACCCGTTTTTTCAAGTTGCAGCTTGATCTCATTCCATTTCGATTTCAGATTGATCCGATTTTTTCCCTCCAATACCTCATGTCCCGCACGTTGGGTAGGAATAAATATCGAAATACAGACCTCATTTGTAAATTGTGACAATTTTCCAAATTCTTGTTGACTTATCAGTTCCATAATTTCCTTTTTTAGTCAGTTTATTACAGAATGAATTTAAGCTTAATTGACTTGAATTCAAAGGATAAAAGACTCAGGGAGTGCTAAATATTTCATAATAAATAGGAAGCTATAAAGTAATTAAAGTCTAAAGTATTTTGATTAAAAAGGGAAAAATGAAATGGACAGATGTATTAACTCCTTAAAAAATCGAACTTGATTATAGAATAGAGCATATAATTTTGAAAGATAATAAAGAGCACATCCTGGTATGGATGTGAAGTTAAAAATAATCAAAGAAATTATACTTAATTCAATTCTTCAAATGGTTCGATATGGATCAAAACATCTGCAATTTCAGGCAATTCATACAACAATTGGTCTTTGACCCTATGTGCAATATAATGTCCTTCCTTGACAGTAATTCCGGCATTTACAGCAATATGCAAATCTACATGAAAAGTCATTCCGGCTTTACGGACAAAACATTTTTCAGTTTCCTTTACCCCAGGAACTTTTTCAGCTTCTTTTCGGATATTTTTGATCATATCATCATACATATGCTCATCCATGACTTCTCCCAATGCCGGCCTGAGGATTTGATATGCGTTATACAAAATAAACCCGGAAGCCAACAAGGCTGCCCAGTCATCTGCGGCTTCATAACCTTTCCCCAAAAATAAAGCGATGGAAATTCCTATAAAAGCCATCAGGGAAGTTATGGCATCGCTTCTGTGGTGCCAGGCATCTGCTTTAAGCGCGGTGCTTTTTGTTTCATCACTTTTTTTGGAAACTACCCTATAAAAAAATTCTTTAATTACTACAATTACGGCCAATACAATAAGGGTGTAAGGCTCGGGAATTTCATGTGGGGTCTGTATATTTTCGATGCTTTGGTAAGCGATCACAGTGGCAGAGGCCACCAAAAACCCGACAATGGCAAAGGTAACCAACGGCTCTGCTTTCCCATGACCATAAGGATGGTTGGTATCCGGTGGTTTATTCGCATATTTCAAACCAAGAAGCACAAAGATTGATGAAAACACATCGGTGGTAGATTCAATCGCATCGGCAATAAGAGCGTAGGAATTCCCAAAAATCCCTGTAATTCCTTTGGCAAGAGCAAACAAAGCATTTCCAAGGATACTAAACCAGGTAGTTTTGATCGCTTCTTCAAAATTGGACTTCATAAAAATTTAATTGGATTTTAAGAGGGTTAAAGTTACAAGCTAATCCCATAGAAATTTAACAAATGAGGAAAAAATACTTTGGAGCAAAATCTTGATAATTTCAACTATTTTGAATTTGAATTCTACCACCAAACCACAAATAAATGCTCAAATTGCTCATTATTTTTCCTGATCCAAATAAGCGGGGATTTTTTCTGAAGAATTAATTCCCGGATACTCTCTTTAATTTCAGAATATAAAACCCAATTTTCACCATATTTCGGATCTATGGACCAATCTTGTTTTTTTGGCACTAAAAATTGAAACCTGCCATAATCAGTTTCGGTGAATTCTTCGGAATGTATCCAAAATCCTGAAATACACTCATTGTTGATATGCTCAAATTCCTTGTTTTTAAAGTTTTTCGGAATAAATAAATTGGCTTTAAAACATACCTCCTGCTGAATTTTCTCAGACTGCAGGTTTAATCCTGAAAGATAAGGCTCGGTTTCAGGTTTATAGAGAAGCGGCAATTGCTTTTGCTTTAGCTTTTCAGTTTTCTCAAGCAGTGTGTCTTTTCGGTTGGGACCTATCCAGCGTTCCAATTCATTCTCAAAAGACGGATCATACACATAGAATTTACAAACCAATTCTATATGAAGTTTCCGGTTTTTTTTTGGGTCGTCAATTAAAAAATCGATTTCACCCAAAGTTATCTTTTCCTGCTGAATTTGGATATTTTGAGCGATTACTTGAAATCTGTCCGAATGTGTGAGTGCGAGGTCAAAAAAGCGTTCGGCCCGTTTCCCAAGCACAAAATCTGTGAACAGGGATGGGCTTCCTGCTAGTATTGTTTCTTTTGAAAGCAGTGGAGCCCGGGGAAATTCAAATTGTGGCAGATTGAACAAATCATTTTTAAACCAAAGTGGAGGAGTGGCCAAAAATCCCTGGAATTGAAGTTCTAAACGTTTGTCCATAATAGGTATCTTCAGATAAATGGAGGCTTCTTTTCTTTAGGCATTTTAAACACTCAAAATTTTATGAACTGATGAGTTACTTTAATTCTTATCCTTTTTATCAAATAATCGGCTAAAAAAACCCTTTTTCTTCTTCCCATTTCGATTATTTCCTTTTTTCTTCTTTGGACTGGTCAATAAGCGTTCAAAAAAACCATCCCGTTGACTTACCTCACAATCCATCATTTCAACAACTTCAGAAGAAGGTGTTTTAAAACGGGCCTGGGTAATCTCATTAAATTCATTATCCTGATTTAATTTCTGCAGAAACAATGCAAAAATTGGCAATGCGGAATTAGCGCCTTGGCCAATTGCCGTATTCCTGAACCCAATTCGGTGATCATCTGCTCCAACCCAGGTTACGGTGACCAATTTTGGGGTTATCCCAACAAACCATCCGTCCTTATTGGATTGAGTGGTTCCGGTCTTGCCGGCAATATCATTTTGTAATTTATAGGTGCCCCTCAACCTTGTTGCCGTTCCTTCATTTACGGTGGCTTTCATCATCTCTACCATTACCTGACGATTAACCTCTGAAATCACACGGGTTTTTGAGATTTCTGGTTTAAATTCAGCTAAAACATTTCCGTTTCCATCTTCAATTTTGGTAATATAATATGGCGTACTGGGTTTTCCATTATTCACAAAAGTTGTGTAAGCTTTTGCGAGTTCTTTTACACTAAGTTCTGCCGTTCCAAGTGCAAGTGAAGGTACTTTGGGCAATTTGGATTCAATCCCCATTTTTTTAGCCTGATCAATAACGTTATCAATACCTGTTTCCATCAGTACTTTTACGGCGATGGTATTAATGGAATGACTCAGGGCGGTCTTTAAATTGTAATTCATATATGGATCATCACTTAATGATCCGGAATTAGATGGTGTCCATCCATCTTCATAAGTAACTTCATTTGGCGAAAAATAGGTGCAGGGTTCCATTCCGTTTTCCAGGGCAGCAGTGTACACAAAAGGCTTAAAGGTGGAACCAACCTGTCGCTTGCTTTGAGATACATGATCGTATTTAAAATATTCAAAATCTACTCCGCCCACCCATGCTTTTACTGCTCCTGTGGAGGGTTCTAATGCTAAAAACCCGGTGTTCAAAAATTTCAGGTAATGAGAAATACTGTCCAAGGTACTCGCCTCGACAATTTCCTGCTCATCATAACTAAAAAGCTCCATTTCACTGGTTTTTTTGTTCAGATTGGCTAAAATCTCATCGTCTGTAAGTCCCTCTTTACTGAGTTTTTTATAAATATCGGTGCGCTTGACCGCATCCATTAGAATTTGTTTATTTGTATTCCAGGGCCCTTTATTTCCATAGGATCTTTCATGGGTTTTCTGCAATTTTGCCATACTGGTAGTCACGGCTTCCTCGGCCAGTTCCTGCATTTTAAAATTTAAAGTAGTGCGTATGATCAAGCCGTCACGGTAAATATTAAAGGATTCTCCGTTTTTTGTTTTTAAGGTGTCCAGAATAGCGGTGACATCCTGGCGAAGCTGTTCACGAAAATAAGGCGCCAAACCCTGGTCATGACCGTAATAATGGTAATCCAGGGCCAAATCCTTTTGTTTGGCCAGCAGCAAATCAGGATCGCTTAGAAATCCGTATTTATTCATTTGCACCAAAACCACATCACGGCGCAACCGGCTTCTTTCAGGAAAAATTCTCGGATTATAATAATGGGAGGCTTTTAACATCCCCACCAATACAGCCGATTCTTCTAAATTGAGTTCCCTGGTATGTTTATCAAAAAACTTCATCGCCGCGCTTTCAATGCCAAAAGTATTATCGCTAAAAGGAACCGTATTGAAGTAAAGGGTTAAAATTTCATTTTTTGAATAAACATCTTCCAGGCGTTTTGCAATAATAGATTCCTGAAGCTTATTTACAACAATCCCTAGAACGTGATCTTTCCTTCCATATAAATTTTTGGCAAGCTGCAGGGTAATGGTGCTTCCACCACCCGAAGATTTATCCTGAAGCAATAGTGTTTTAAAGAAAACCCTGAACAAACTTCTGCTGTCTATCCCGCCGTGCTCAAAAAACCGGATATCCTCAGTCGCAATTAAGGCATCTATAAGGTGTTGAGGCAATTGTTCGTAAACTATTGGCTGGCGGTCAAATATGTAATATTTCCCAATTAATTTTCCCTCATCTGAAAGAACCTGGGTAGCTTCACTTTGTTTAAGTTCGCTCAATTCCTTTGAAGTGGGAATTTTTCCGAAGAATCCAAAATAAATACTGATATAAACTAATACAGGCAGGGCAATTAAAACTAATAATATCCCAAGAGCCCATTTTAATTTTGGGGACTTTTTAATTCGTTCTAGCATGGTAGGTTTTAAAGTTTGCAAAGAAACGAATACTTATAAATTTTATAAGGTTGTTTGGATATTTTAACGGTTTTTATGAAAGTTAAATGTGGAAAATGAGAGGGTGATAATTAAAAAATAGCCGGTATCAATGAGTATGCCGACTATTTTTTAGGAAGTTCGTCGCTTTCTGATTTATTGAAAATCAAATTCCGTAACGTCTTCTGTTGTTCCAGCAATCCCTTTTGGATTTGACGGAGTTCATAAAATGCCTGTGATGAGTTGTTCCTTCATCTTTAATGAAAAAGTAATTCCTGGTGATGTTTTCTAAAGTTGCCATGATATTTAAATTTTTAAGGTTATATCTAATAGACGCAGGATAAATAAAATTGTTACAGTACTATGTATAAAATAGTAGTTTTTATGAATGTTTAACTTTTGAATTGATTTTGTCCAATTATTTTAATTGAAAAAAACACGAACATCCGATATTTACCGATATTTCCTTAATTTGCAGCACTATGAAAAAAACAGCATTTTTAATAAGTACAGGAGTGCTCCTTTTAGTAGGAGCAATTTATTTTTCATTTGACGGAATCGCTCCCGCCAGGTCAATGCCTGGAGCTCAATTGGTTAAAATTGAGCAAAAATGGGAGCTACCAGATATATTAAGCGAAGTTTCGGGAATTGCAATGATGGATAATAACAGGATTGCCTGCATCCAGGATGAAGACGGGATTATATTTATCTATAATTTAAAGACCTCAAAAATAGAACAGAAAATTGAATTTGGAGATTCCGGGGATTATGAAGGAATTGCTTTAGTTGGTAAAACGGCCTATGTTTTGAGAAGTGACGGAAGTATTTTTGAAGTAAATGAGTTCGCCAACCAAACCACGCCTGCCATAAAACATACAATCCCACTTAAAGGAAAATACGATTTTGAAGGTTTGTGCTACGATAAGAAAAACAATAGGTTGTTGCTCAATATTAAGGATATGGACAAGGACGAATTTAAGCCCATTTTTGCTTTTGATTTGAGCACAAAACAATTAATTCCCAAACCTGTGTTTAACATTAATTTTAACGACCCTGTTTTTGATATTATGGAAGTTAAAAAATCTGGTAGGATACTTCGTCCTACTGAAATTGGAATTCATCCGCTAACCGGGAATATCTATGTTCTGGAAGCAAAAAATCCAAAATTGCTGATCCTGGATCCCACCGGAAAACCCTTAAAACTTTATGTTTTTAAGGAAGACCAATTCAGACAGGCAGAAGGAATGAGCTTCAGTAAAGAAGGAAAATTGTTTATTTCTAATGAAGGAAATCATGAACCCGGAAATATTCTTCAAATTTCACTTGATTAATATTTATAATGATACAGTGAAAAGTGAAGAGTAGAAAGAGGAAAATGGAAAAAGCTTTGGTTCTGAAATTGGTTATTCAAATGAAGGTTTTATAAAATTATTCAATTACCTGCCTACTTACTGGCAGATAATCGAATAATTAATAATTTATTTTAAATAACACATTCAAAAATTCACACTTTTTGAAGTTCTTCTGCCACAGCCTGAACTTCATCCATAACCCTGAGAAGATTCTCTCCCCATAATTTCGCTATTTCTTCTTCTGTATAACCGCGTTTCACAAGTTCCAATGTGACATTAAAGGTTTCAGAAGCATCTTTCCAACCTTCAATTCCGCCGCCGCCATCAAAATCGGAGCTTATTCCCACATGATCAATTCCTATTAAATTCACTATATAATCAATGTGATCTACAAAATTGGCTACGTTAACGGGAGGAATATCGTTTTTAAGGATTTCAATTTCAGGAGCGGCAGCTTCTGTTACTTTTTCAAATCCTATATCATAGGCCTTGCGTAAATCCTCGCTTAAGTTCCTTATGCTGTCACGGGATAATACTTCAAACCCCATTTTATTTCCCAGACTTTTATAAATTCCGGTTTGAGCTGTATTAAAGGCATTGTTTTTTTCGGTATTTATATAAGCACTAAAGGCAACGGTTTGAACCACCCCTCCGTGTTCCTTAAAAAGCAATAAAAGTTCATCGTCCAAATTCCTACTGTGATTGCAAAGTGCACGGGCAGAAGAGTGGGAGGCAATAAGCGGTGCTTTCGAGAGCTCAAACATTTGTTTAATAGCTTCTTTTGACGGATGCGAAACATCTATCATCATTCCCAAACGGTTCATTTCTACAACGGCCTTCTTACCAAGTTCACTTAATCCGTTATGCAACCATTCATTATTTTCTTCGCCTGTATTGGAATCGCTCAACTGGCTGTGTCCGTTATGGGACAAGGACATATAACGCGCGTCCAGGTTATAGAATTTTTCTATATTTTCAAGATCTTCTCCAATTGGATAAGCGTTTTCCACCCCAATCATCGCCACCAATTTCCCATCATTAACCAGTTTTCTAACTTCCTTGGAGGAAGTGGCCAAACCTATTTTTTCCGGTGAAAATTCATTCACCAGTTTGTGGATAGCCTCAAACTTGGACATTGCATTTTCGTACGCACTCTTATAACCTTCCGCATTGAGTTCTCCCTGGCCGGTATAAACAATAAACCAGCCAACATCTAAAGCCCCTTCTTCCATTTTAGGAATATTTACCTGGGTGTTTAAATTCATCGTATAATTAAGGGAGTCTGTAAAATTGCTTATGTTTATATCATTATGAGTGTCAATTGTAATGACTTTCTCGTGAATAGCTCTTGCTTTTTCAAAAAGTTCTGCTTCCGGATTTTGTGCCTGCACAGCAAAGGTTACAAGTAAAAGAACATTGAAAGTAGTTATAAGTTTCATATTTCTGTCGATTTTAATTCAGGCCGGAAAATAAGAATAATTAATGAAACCTTCGAAAAAAAACCTGAAATAAGGTTTGACATATTTGCGAATTTTTTAAGATTCTGAAATGACATAGACAGAAACATGAATTATCATCATGTTATTTGGCTCTTTTATTTTTTTATTGGCATTTCAGAAGAAAATTAATTTGATTTCAAATTTTTAGGAATGCAATTAAAATTTCAGCTAAATTTGATAACTTTTAATACTTCTAATGGATAAAATAATAGTAGTTAATAAACCTGAAAACTGGCATATTCCGGTAGATAATATTTCAATAGTATCTTCCCAGGAATATCTCACCAATCCTAAATATGCACAAATTAAAAAGGCCCGTATTTTTAACCTTTGCAAGGATTATTCATACCAGTCTAAGGGATACTATGTTTCGCTTTTAGCGGAAGCCCGGGGACATCTTGCGATTCCTACGGTTACAAATCTCGTAGATCTGCGGGAACCAAAACTGGTGAAAATCGTATTCGAAGATTTCGATGAACTGATCCAGAAAAGCCTTAAAAATATCAAATCCCAGGAATTTACGCTCAGTATTTATTTTGGTCAAAATGTGGCGCAAAAGTACACAGAGTTGAGTGCGATGTTCCATAAATATTTCCAGATCCCGTTCTTGCGCGTAAAATTTAATTTTACAACTAAATGGAACATTAAGAACATCAGGGCCATTTCAGAATCTGAAATTCCACATGAACATAAAGAGAGCATGCATTATTTTGCTTCCCAATACTTTGCAAAAAAAAGATACGATACTCCTAAACAATATACTGCTCATTACGATCTGGCAATATTGGTGCAAACCAACGACCCTGCACCACCAAGCAATGCCAAAGCCATAAAGAAATTTGTGGATTTAGCCGAAAAAATGAATTTTTACGTGGAGATTCTTTCCCCGAAAGATCTTTTCAGGCTTTCTGCTTTTGATGCGCTTTTTATCCGCCAGAGCACGGAAGTGAATAATGAAGCCTATAATTTTTCGCGGAAGGCCCAGCAGGAAGACATCGCCCTGGTAGATTATCCCGATGCCATTTTAAAATGCTGTAATAAGGTTTATATGGCTGAAGCTTTGCAAAACGCGAATATTCCAACTCCAAAAACCGTGATTGTACATAAGCATAATAAGGATGAAGTTTTAAAGATCACCGGCTTGCCTTGTGTTTTAAAATCGCCAGATTCAACTTTTTCTTTTGGGGTCAAAAAGGCCGAAACTGAAGATGAATATCAGGAATTGGTAAATATGATGTTAAAAAAATCTGAACTTATTATTGCCCAGGAATTCACCTTTTCAGAATATGACTGGCGTATAGGGATCCTGGATGACAGGCCAATCTTTGCCTGCCGGTATTATATGGCAAAAGGCCATTGGCAAATTTACAACTGGGACGCAAAAAATGTAGACGATCAGGACGGCAATGCGGATTGCCTTGCAATAGAAGAAGTTCCCAAAGAGATTTTAAGTGTCGCGCTTAAATCGGCAAGATTGATGGGGAAGGGTTTATATGGAATTGATGTTAAAGAGGTAAACGGAAAGCCATTAGTTATTGAGATCAACGACAATCCCAATATCGACTTTGGGGTTGAAGACCGGTTTTACGGCGATCAGGTTTATATCGATATTTTATCGGCATTAAAAAACCGTTTGGAAAAAAAGCAACTATGAGTTATCACCTTTTTGAAGTTTTCGGCATTGAACTGGAATATATGTTGGTCAGTAATTCAAATCTCAAAGTCGCTCCAATCGTTGATCAGTTAATGATAGCTAAAAGCGGGGCTATCACTTCGGATATCGACAACGGTAAAATTGAATGGAGCAATGAGTTGGTGGCACACGTGGTTGAACTTAAAACCAAAGGCCCAACAGCTGATCTTGAAGATTTAGATGAATTGTTTTCTGAAAACATCAATGAAATAAGCAAACTTTTAGAACCCTTGGATGCGAAATTATGGCCTACAGCATCACATCCCCTGATGCATCCCGATACAGAAATGAAGTTATGGTTACACAATTACAGCAAAATTTACGCCCTGTATAACCGCATTTTTGACTGCAGGGGGCACGGTTGGAGCAATGTACAAAGTATGCACATCAATCTGCCGTTTTTTGACGATGCCGAATTTGAAAAACTGCACGCGGCAATCCGTGTTTTATTGCCAATAATTCCCGCTTTGAGCGCGAGCTCACCAATTTTTGAAGGAGAAGCTACAGGATTTAAAGATTCCCGGCTCAATGTATATAAAACAAATCAGAAAGAAATCCCGGAAATGGCGGGAAAAGTGATCCCCGAACAGGTTTTTACCAAAAAAGATTATTACCGGGATATTTTTGAACCTATCAACAAGGCTATTAAACCGCATGATGTTGAAAATATCCTGGATCATCATTTCTTAAATTCCCGGGGGGCTATTGCCAGGTTTGACAGAAATGCCATTGAGATCAGGGTGATAGATATACAGGAATGCCCCAAAGCAGATATTTCAATCGCGATTTTAATTATTGAAGTACTCAAACTTATGGTAAGTGAAGAATTGGTTTCATGTCAGGATCAAAAATCCTGGCATGAAGATGATTTGTTCGCGATTTTTAACAACCTAATTAAAGACGCCGAAACCACGGTGATCACAGATATGAGATATCTCAATTTGTTTGATATTGAAGAGGAATGTACCGCAGGAGAAATATGGGAAAAACTTTATAAAAGGCAACAGGAAAATATTTCGGTTAAACACCAGGAAACCATTGAATTCCTGTTGGAAAATGGCAGTTTGTCAACCCGGATATTAGAGGCAGTTGGAGATGATTTTTCAGAAGGACATCTCAAGGAAATCTATAATAGATTGGGAACCTGTCTTGCCGAAAATAAACTTTTTAAACCATGAAACTAGTGCTCACCAGTGAACACGGCGGCAATAATATACCGGCAAAATATTTGCCGATGTTTGCGGATGCTCAGGAAGCCTTGAATTTCCATCGGGGTTTGGATCTGGGCGCTTTTGATCTATTTCATCATCTTTCAAAACTGGCTTGTTTCAGCCAATCCAATACAATTAGCAGGTTGCTTATTGAAATTAACCGCTCGCAGGCACATCCAAAATTATTTTCAGAATTCACAACAGACCTTTCTCACAAAGAAAAAATTGAACTCATCGAAACTTTTTATTTTCCTTATAGATATGAGGTTGAAAAAAAGATTTCGGAACTTATTGCCAAAGGGGAGGAGGTACTTCATTTTTCCGTTCACAGTTTTACACCGTTATGGAAAGGAGGATCCAGGAATGCCGATATAGGTTTGCTTTACGATCCTTCAAAAGCCCGGGAAAAAGACTTTTGTAAAAACCTTAAACAGCAACTTTTGCTGCAATCACCTTCTTTAAAAATTCGTTATAACTATCCTTATTTGGGAACTGCAGATGGATTTACCACTTATTTGCGAAACGGGTTCTCGAAGAAATATTCCGGAATTGAGTTGGAAGTCAACCAAAAGTTTACTTCCCAAAACAAAATGGAATCTGGATTAAAAACATCGATTTATAACGCTCTTGAAATTTGCCTTAAAAATAATAAAGCCCCAGGAAATTAATTTCATGGGGCCTTTAAAAAGTATTCTTAAACTATTTAATCAACTGGATAACATATTTATCCAACTAAAGTAGCCGATAAAGTGATTTCAGCATTGAGAAGTTTTGAAATCGGACAATTTTTCTTGGCATCGGCCACTATTTCATCAAATTTGGCTTTTTCAATACCTGGAACTTCAGCGGTAAGAATTAAATGGGATTTGGTTACAGTCCCGGCTTCAAGAGTAATTTCACAGGTTGTTTCAAGTTTTCCGGGAGTAAAATCGGCTTTGGTCAAATTTGCTGAAAGTTGCATCGTAAAACATCCTGCATGTGCCGCTCCTACAAGTTCTTCAGGATTCGTACCAATTCCTTCTTCGAAACGTGATGTAAATGAATATTGAGAATTTTTAAGAACCCCGCTTTGAGTACTTAAAGTTCCTTTTCCTTCTTTTAATGTGCCGTTCCATACGGCTGTACCTTTTCTTTTCATGATTAGTTATATTACTTTTAATTCAAGTTGTCTAAAGGTATAAATCAAAATTTTATTAATGGAAGTTTTATAATAAACTTAACCAATAAAGATTCAGGAAGGAGGGATTTAAGAACAAGGAATGCTGATTTTTAATTTTAGAAGGTTTGATAGAAACAGGTTTCAGCTGGGGGACTTTAATATTTTGAAAATTTGTCATAAAAAAAGGCCTCACAGGTTTTAAAACCTGTGAGACCTAGTAAAAAATATCAATAAAGTTATTCCTTGATCTCAGTTTCTTTAATCTCTACAACTTCAAGATCGAAAATAAGGTCTTTTCCGGCCAAAGGATGGTTTCCATCTACTACAATGGATTCTTCTTTAACTTCGGCTATTACCAAATTCATTTCTCTTCCATCCTGAGATTTTGAAACAAGTCCCATTCCAACTTCAGGTTTGATCTCTTCTGGAAGTTCGCTTTTTTGAACCTCTTGGATCAAATCCTCGCGAGAATCACCATAAGCTTCGTCCTTGGCAATATTAATGGTTTTTTTCTCATTTAATTTCATGTCGATAAGGCCTTTTTCAAAACCTGGGATCAATTGACCTTGTCCTAAGGTAAATTCTATTGGATCTTTTCCTTCCGAACTGTCAAAAACCTGTCCGTCTGCCAATTTACCTGTGTAGTGTACTTTTACCGTGTCATTCTCTTTTACTAAACTCATAATATTGTTTTTTCAATTTTAAAAAATACCCTACACAATATTTTTGTGGAAAGCTATTTTAAATTTTTACTTTGTTATTAAGGTATGTGCCAAAACCAAGCCAAAGTCCGGAAATACAAAGATTGGTGCTGTAGATCGCTTAATTTCCCGCGAAAAGGCTTTAAAATTCAGTATATCACCACTTAATATTAGATAATTCGCAATTTCAACAATAAAACCGGAAAAAATTTCAGACATAAAATTATAATCGGAAAATATGTCAGCCTTAAATTTTATTAAAAGCCACTCGATATTTGAATTTCTCCTGTTCATTTTACTTTCTTCTTTTAATACTCATAATCAGGAGTCTACATTTTTAAAAGATTTTTTTGATCAAAAAACAATAATTATAATGCTATTTTTGATGTAATATGCTTATTTTTTAATCCTGTTAGATTTTAAGCAGATAAAATATATGGTTTTATGAAAAAAAGTAACAAATCAAATTCCCGAAGAACTTTTATAAAGAATGTAGCACTCGCAACAACGGGTGTTATGATAATTCCACGCCATGTGATGGGTGGACCCGGTTTTATTGCTCCCAGTGACCGGTTAATAGTTGCTGGGATAGGAGTAGGCGGGAAAGGACAAAGTGACATTCAGAATTTCGCCAACACAGGAAGAGCCGATATTGGATTTTTATGTGATGTTGATGAAAGAAGGGCGGCAGTTTCTGTAACAAATTTCCCTAAAGCGAAATATTATAAGGATTGGCGGGAAATGTTTGATAAAGAATCCAAAAATTTTGATGCGGTATCTGTTTCCACTCCGGATCATAACCATGCAATACAAGCCCTGGCGGCCATGGAAATGGGAAAACATGTTTATGTGCAAAAGCCATTGACCCATGATATCTATGAGGCCAGACTTCTTACCGAAGCAGCCAAAAATCATAAAATCGTGACCCAAATGGGAAACCAGGGATCTTCAGGGGACGGAGTTAGAAAACTTCGGGAATGGTATAATGCCGATCTAATTGGAAAAGTCCATACGGTTTATTGTTGGACAGACAGGCCTGTATGGCCCCAAGGTATTCCCTGGCCACAAACTGCAGCAACAATTCCGCAGGGATTAGACTGGGATCTGTGGTTGGGGACAGCCCCTCAAAAGGATTATATAGATGGTTTGGTGCCTTTCAACTGGCGTGGTTGGTGGGATTATGGAACCGGGGCAATAGGGGATATGGGATGTCATTTAATAGAAGCACCCTACCGAGTCCTCGACTTGAAGTATCCCAAGGATGTGCAAAGCAGTGTAGGAAGTGTTTATGTAGGCGAATTTAAACGGGGTTATTTTCCTGAAAGCTGTCCTCCTTCAAGCCATGTAATTATGACTTTCCCTAAAAATGAAAAAACAGAAGGAGATTTGACTTTGCATTGGATGGATGGTGGAATAAAACCTATGCGTCCTGAAGAATTAGGTCCCAATGAAACCTTTGGAGATGGTGGAAATGGAGTGTTATTTATAGGAAGCAAGGGAAAAATGATGTGCGGTACCTACGGTGAGAACCCAAGGTTATTGCCAACTTCCAGAACCGAAGAAATAATCGTTCCCCAGACCATAGAAAGGGTCCCAGAAGGTGCCGATGGTCATTACGGGCAATGGGTTGATGCGGCTATTGCAGGCTATGGAAAAAAGGAATTGAGTTCTCCTTTTGAAATTGCAGGTCCGTTAACCGAAACTTTATTAATTGCCAATTTGTCCATAAGAGGTCAGGATATCATAAAAACCTCACAGAACGAGAAAGGTCAAGCTATACATGAGTATCCCGGAAGAGATTTAAAAATGATTTGGGATTCAGAAAATATCAGGGTGACAAATTTTGATGAAGCAAACCAATTTATAAAACGTGAATACAGAAGTGGTTGGAACTTATAAGTTGAACTCTGGCAAAACACTCAATAACTTTTTATTAAAAGCGTTAGAATGGGCAACTTATTAAACCTGCTTAAGATGATGTATTTAAAAATAGCCCAGTTCTTTTTAATCATAACAATTGTGTGTTTTTCAGCAGGGATATCCAGTTGCGACTTTTCTTCCAATAAAGCAGAAGTTCCTTTGGAAGTATGGGATTCTTTAACTGTTTCAGCTTCGGCATATAATTCCGTGAAGTCCCAAACTGGAACAGGAAATCCCAAAATTACAGCATGGGGAGACACTTTAAAACCTGGTATAAAGGTGATAGCCGTTTCCCGGGATTTGATCAAAAAAGGCTTGGATTATAATACCCCTGTCCGCATAGATGGCCTGGAAGGTGTTTATTTTGTGAAGGACAAGATGCACCATCGCTGGAAGAATAAAATCGATATTTATATGGGTGAAGATGTGAAAAGGACGAGAAAATGGGGCCGAAAAGAAATAAAAATTTACTATTTGGTCCAGAAGGATAGCCTTTCGGAAATCCAATAACTTCAAAACATATTTTTAATTTAACCCAAGCAACCCCAGGAGGATCCATAAAATTATAAAAACAATGATAATCCCAAAACAGCCATAACCACCACCTAATTTTTTAGCACCCCATCCAGCGAGAATAACCCTAAAAATATTTTTCATTTTTTAGACCCTTGATTTATAGTTGGTGAAAATAAAAAGATTCAAAAAAATGGCAAGTTGAATTAGGAAAATTTTAAATAAGAAGGAGGTTTTAAAATTTTATAATTCCTATATTTATCCATGTTTTAAGAAATGTTTGTTTTTTTAAAGAGAAATAATTCAGTTATATGCAAATCCCGGATAAAAAAAATATAAAATCTGAAGAATATATCATAGAAAACAAAATAAAAAACCGCTTTGGAGCAACATTGGTCGTTATAATTATAATAATTCTAATTACAGCTGTGGCAATGACCGGCGTTTATTTTGATTATTGGTAGAATTAATTTAGTAAGATCAATTTCACTTTTATGAAATTTTGATTTCATTGAGCAATAAGAAAGTCTGATTAATATATTCCTTTTCCAGAAACAAAGCAAAGTAGTTTGAAGTTGAGATCATTTCAAATACTGGAATTCCTTCATAGGCTAAAAGCTTAAAAATGTAAAAATACAATCCTACGGTCTTGGAACTATTTTTTGGTAAAGCGATGGTAATACTGGACAATTCCCTTTTTACCGAAACCAGAATCTCATTCTTAAAGCAATTGGCAACGGTTTCTTCAAGATCTGCCGATACCAAGATATTGCTTTCCTGATAATTGCTGGAATAATTGAGATAAACTCCAAGTTCGTCTTTTACAATATTCAACAATTCGGCATGGCTGCCAAGGATGCTTTTGGAATTTAAATAGGTGTATTCGGTAATTCCGGAGCGCACTAAAATATCCCCCATATCCCTTAAATTGGTGTTCTTTAAAAGATTTTTCTTTGGATTATAGCGGCGCAAAGCCATTATTATAGAACCTTGTTTCACCTGTTTCCGCAATTCTTTTTCCACTTCTGGTTGCAGGTGGATGGCCAAAGAACTGAAATTAATTAGATCTTTAGCCAGGGCATCATCCAAAAATGGCTGATGTCGCAACATACTATGTACACAGGAAGTAATCGTTTTCATTGTTAAATAATATACATTTTGTACAAATGTATATAAAATTAATCTTCTTTTTTCCTTGTAGCCAATCTTTGGCTAATTATGCCATATAAATTTACAGGAATGGAGATGAGCATAACCAAACTTTTATTCCAACACTAATAAAGATATGAGAATTAGCCCCGATAGCTATCGGGGGATCAATTAAAACAATAAAATTTTACTTATGAAAGTATTAAAATTTGGAGGTACTTCGGTTGGATCTTCTGAGAGTATTAAAAATGTAAAAAATATTATAAATTCTGTAAGCGGAAGGAAATTAATCGTGCTTTCTGCTATGTCCGGTGTGACAAACGAATTGTTGAAAATTACAGAATATTTTAAATCTGGAAACCTTGCTGATGCCGGATATGTCGTTAAAAATTTAAAAATAAAACATGAGGATTTGGTAGATGCTTTATTCTCCGAAAAGGAGGAAAACCTGAAATTAAAATTCCATCTCTCAAATCTTTTTGATGGCCTAAATGGCATTATTGAAGGAGGTTTTTCTGAAGATTCCGAAGCCAAGATAATGACTTTTGGAGAAACTGTGCTCACATATATTTTTTCCGGATTTCTTCAAGCTTCGGGAATAAAAAACAGTCTGCTGGATGCTAAAAAATTCATGCAGGTTTCCAATCTTGAAAATCCGGATACTGAAAAAGTAGGGCGACTTTTTCAGCAGAATATAAAAGGGATGGAGGAAAATGAAATTTATATCACCCAGGGATTTGTTAGGATAGATGAATTCAATCGTATCAACACCTTAAAACGAGGTGGGAGCGATTATACAGCTACTATTTTAGGTGCGGCAGTTTATGCTGAGGAAATCCAGATTTGGACAGATATAGATGGTTTCCACAACAACGATCCAAGATATGTAGAGGATACACATCGGCTTTCTCATCTAACATTTGAGGAAGCTGCCGAATTGGCTTATTTTGGCGCGAAAATATTGCATCCTCAAACCGTTTCCCCGGTAATCGATAAAAATATTCCTATTTACATTAAAAATACATTTACCCCCGAGGCTCCGGGAACCAAGATATCTTCTGAAGACACCAGCCGCGGATTAAAAGCTATTTCGGCAAAAGATGGTATTACTGCCATAAAAATCAAATCGAACCGAATGTTGATGGCTCATGGGTTCCTGAAAAAATTGTTTGAAGTTTTTGACACGCATGAAACCTCGATCGATATGATCACAACTTCAGAAATTGCCATTTCCCTCACCATTGATGACACTAAAAACCTGGATGCGATTATAGAAAATTTGAAAGCTTACGGCGAAATAACCGTGGAAATGGAACACAGCATTATTTGCGTGGTGGGAGAGGGGTTAATAGATGATAAAAACACTCCGCGATTGTTTGAGGTCTTGAACGATATCCCGGTACGTATGATTTCCTATGGCGGAAGTATCAATAATGTTTCACTTTTAGTGGCGACCGAAAATAAAATTGCAACCCTAAAGACTTTGCATGAAAAATTGTTTTCACGGGTTTCAGAAACTTTAGAGGCTTATTAATATAGTTGATTGCTTTTTTAATTCTGAACGAGTGACCCTTCCCTTTTTGTCATTCTGAACGAGCTTTTGGGCGAGGAAGAATCCAAACTGCAAGGGGATTAGTAATGTGATTGGGCTAAGTATTACAATTATGATTAGTCCATTTGTCATGTCATCCTTCACTGCGTTCAGGATGCATGCCGGGGGGATTTTTTAGTCGCAACAGTTCATTTTTTATTTCGATATATTTCGATAAAAAATATGTGCTTTTTGTCCGGTGATGCACTAACATGGCACCTATAAAATTATTTTGCCGATGCATTTTCAATTCCTCTTTTAAAAATTTGATCCTGGAATGAAGTATCTTATGAAAATCGGATTTTGAATATCGGGAGTTGATAATGTTAAACCCGTTATTTTGGGCCAGTTTCCATTTTATTTCAGAAGTATATAGGCTTACCGCGGCATCCGCAATGTCTTCCGGCATATTTTTAATAGAACCGTTCCAGCACAAATCCCCGTGCATTCCTTCAGCCCCAATATTGGTTGTTACTGTTGGGGTGCCACATTGCATAGCTTCTATCAATTTTCCTTTTAGACCTGCCCCAAACCGCAAGGGGGCCAGGCTTATTTTTGCGTTTTTTACAGCTTCTGGGGCGCTTTTTGCCCAACCTTTAATTAAAAAATTTTCTTTAGGCGAATGTAACTGGGTGATCCTTGCCGTAGAATAGGCGCCGTAAATATGCATTTGTGCCTTTGGCAATTGTTTTTTAATGAAAGGCCAAATCTCCCGTTTTAAATAGAAAACAGCATCCACATTAGGCGCATGCCTGAAATTTCCGATACTTATAAAATGTTGTCTGTCTTCAAAACCCGGTAGCTGCATGACCGTATCAGTGGTAATGGGGTTAAGAAGAAATGGCAGGTAAAGCAACAAATTTTGGGGAATATTAAACTGTTCTTTCAGCAACTCCATTTCCGATTCTGAAATAATAAGACTGAGATCACATCTGTAAATACTGGAAATTTCCCGCTTTGCCAATTCGGATCCTTTGAGTAGAATACCATCGGGATTCTTGTTTTTGAAAGCGTTTTCCCTGAAATTTCTCAGAAAATGAAGATCTTCCATATCCAAAATTTTAAGCGCATCGGGACAAATATTACTAACCCTCCATCCAAATTGCTCTTCCATCATGAACCTGTCAAAAACCACTATTTGCGGCTGAAGGTTTTGAATAAAATCATCAAAACTTGAATTGTTCAATTCGATCTTTTGCGTTTTGATTCCCAGTATTTTCAGAT